>Ga0228535_1001338_pt1 | contig 39212 bp, 27 predicted proteins | sample SJ1metagenome_FD_168457 | JGI IMG/M metagenome (GOLD analysis project Ga0228535, IMG submission 168457) | Enriched culture of PCE-dechlorinating microbial communities from Ithaca, New York, USA - SJ1 | ecosystem: Engineered > Modeled > Simulated communities (microbial... > Unclassified | place... | reverse complement strand
AGGCGACATGGCCCGGCCGATGTCCAGCCTTCCCTGGAGGAAGTCCATTTCGCCCGCCTGCCCGGATTCAATGACTCCGATCCTTTCTCCGACCTCACGGATCGCCTTCTCGGGACAAAAAAGGGCGCAGGCGCCGCAGCCGTGACAGAGCTCTGAAAAAACGAGGCCGACACCTTGGACAACGGCCACGGCGTTGTAGGCGCAGACCCGGGTGCATTGTCCGCAGGACGTGCAGAGGCTCCCGTCGATCTCGGGGATGAGTGTGAAGACGTCCTGCCTTTTCTCGATCCGAGGCCGGAGAAAAAAATGGGCGTTGGGCTCTTCGACGTCGCAATCGAGAAACTGCACCGGCCGGGCGTCTTGAACGGCCAGGGCCAGGTTGACGGCGACAGTCGTTTTGCCCGTCCCGCCCTTTCCGCTGGCCACTGAGATGATCATCGGGAATCCAGGCTTTGATGCGCCATCGGCCGGCTCAACCCCTCCGGCAGGATTCCGCCGACGAGCAGGGCGGCGCATCGCAACGCTCGTTTTTTCCGCAACAGGTCTTCCCTTTGGAAGAAGACGGCCCCATCCGCACGGCGGCGGGGGAGGAGATGATCTTTTTCAGATTCCGGCCCCGGCAGCGGCGGCACGTCAATCCCGGATCGGTTTGAGAGGATCGAACCAGGACCTCGGTCACCCGGCCGCAATCTTCGCATCTGTATTCATAGATGGGCATGGGCGTACGAGTTAATCGGCCCGCGTCATCTTGGCGCCGCATTTCGGGCAGGAAACCCGGACGCACGGGACTCCCAGGCTGTGGGGGATCCGGTTCCCGCAGGAAGGGCAAACACACGATCCGCCGACGCCGAGCCCCCCGCCGCCCATCCGGCCGAGTCCGCCGCCTCTCGCCGTGCCTTGCCCCCTGCTTCGCCCTTGTCTTTGTCTTGGCAACTTGATCTCCTTTAATTATAGGATTCCATGGTTTTCCGGTCTTCTCCCATCAGGTCGCCGGCCGACTTTTCCATGTGCATATTTTTCCGGCGCGCAAGGCCCGGAAACATTTCCCCCCGCCGCACGACCGGTACCGTCCGCGGATGATGATTCCGATCTTGATCACGGTCTCCTTCTCGCGCGCGTTTCAGGATGTCGCGCCGCCCAGAATCTTGGCGACGATTTTCTGAAAATCGCGGCCCGCCGGGGAACCTTTTCTGAATCCGGCGAACGGCGTTCCCGCGTCCCCCGCGATGACGATCTCGGGATCGATGGGGATGCGGCCGAGAAAGGGCACGTTCAAATCGGCCGCGGCCGCTTCTCCTCCTCCGACCTTGAACAGGTCGATCCGCTTGCCGCAATGCGGGCAGGACAGGCCGCTCATGTTCTCGATGATTCCCAGGACTTTCAGATTGAGCTTCATGGCGAAGATGACGGCTTTCCGCGAATCCATGACGGATACCTCCTGGGGCGTTGTCACGACAATCGCTCCCGTGGCGGGGATGAGATGGGCCACGGACAGGGGTTCGTCCCCCGTGCCCGGCGGGGAATCGATGATCAGCCAGTCGAGGTCTCCCCAGGCCACGTCACCGAGAAACTGCTGGATGATTTTCATCTTCATGGGGCCGCGCCAGATCACCGGCAGGTCCGGGTCCTCGAGGAGAAACGACATGGAGACGACTTTCAAGTTCCCGTTGACCGGGACGGGCGTGATTCCTTCCGCGGAGATCTCGATCTTTTTGTCTTCGACGCCCAGCATCTTGGCAAGGTTGGGCCCATGGATGTCCACGTCGAGGGCCCCCACCTTCCGGCCCCCGAGCGAGAGGGCCAGGGCGAGGTTCGCGGCGACAGTGCTCTTGCCGACTCCTCCCTTGCCGCTGAAGACCAGGATCCTGTTTTGAATCCGGGCGAGCGTATTCGCGACTTTCGCGTCTTCTTCTTTTTCCGCCATGGGCTTATCCTTGTCGGAGCCGGGAGAGGGCTTCGAGGACGGTGCGCATTTCGGTGTGGATGACGCGGATCCCGGCCGATTCGAGGACGCGCAGGGCGTTGGGGCCGACCTGTCCGGTCAGGACCGCCGAGACGCCCGATTCCGCCGCAAATCGGGCCGATTGGATCCCCGCCCCTTGGCCGGCCTGGGCATGAGGATTGGCATAAGCTTTGAATTCGAGGGTCGCCGGATTGACGATCAGGAAGATGGCGGCGCGGCCGAAGTTGGGATCGAGCTCGGCGTCGAGGCCGGGCCCCTTGGCGCTCACGCAGAGCAGGCCTTCGGGAACAGTTTTCGCGCCAGCCCCGGAAGCGGATTCCCCATGCCCGCAGGCGCCTTCATGGTGATGATCGTGGTCGCACAGGTCCGCTCCGGCTTCGAGGTCCCGACGGAGGAATTTCTCGACGACCTCGCCGATCGGTCCCTGAACCCCGATGATCATCTGGATGTTCTTTTCGGCGAACAGACCCTGGGCGCGGGGTCCCATCCCCCCGGCGATGATGACCTCGACGCCTTTCTTCGAGAGATACTGCGGAAGGAAACCCGGCTGATGCCCCGGGTTTTCTATTTCCTCTTGAGCCACAACCCGTCCGTCTTGGATTTCCACAAGCGTATAAGCCGGGCAGCGGCCGAAATGGGCTGAAACATACCCGCGTTCCGTTGAAATAGCAATTTTCATGGACGACTCCTCTCCCCCTGCTTCAGGCCGAAATCGGATTCAACTCATCAACCGTCGTGCTCGTATTGACCCTTTTTTTCTAACGCGGCGATTCTCTCGTTGATCCGGTCGAGATGTTTCTGAAGGTCCCGCGAACGCTTCTCCAGCGATTCCAGCTCTGTCCGGGGCGAGCCGGGCGTCGTCCCGCATCCGGCGGCTGCCGGGCGCATGCCCATTCCGTGATGAGAGGGGACGTCGGGCCCGCCGGCTTCCGTAAACTCGGAACCGTCCAGGTCGGGAAACGAAGCGGTCACGGCGATTTTCACTTTTCCTTGCCTTGCAGATCGCGGATTCTCTGTTCGATCGCGGTCAGCCCATCCCGGAGCCGCAGGGCTTCCGCCTTCAGGAAATCCAATTCCCGCTCAGGGCTCAATGCCGCCGCTCCCCAAGGATCATGCGGAGTGGCAAACCCGGGCATCGGGAAACCTTGATCGAAGGTGAACGGAATTCGGCCCTGTTGCCATGCGGCATTCATCTGCGTCGCCGGCCATGTCCCGTTCATCAAGTAGTGGGCGCAGGGGCCCAGGCCGGAAGGGCTCCGATCCTTCCAGCCCGGCGAATAGCCGAACCGCATCCAACCCGGCAAACCGGTGAGCTCGTACATTCGTCTGTAGCGGTTCCTCATCCTTTCACCTGGGCTTCTTTCTCGAGTTCGGAGAACCGTTTCCGGATTTCCGAAAGCTGTTGTTCGAAGACTTTCGCCTGATCCGCGAGCCATTCGGCCTCTTCCTCACGGCTCGGTCGAGGCGGAGTCATGGGATAATGGGGGACACTCCGGAATCCTCTGCCGCGGCCAAATCCGAAACCTCTTCCGAAGCCGAACCTCCGGCCGAAACCGGGACCGGGGCCGGGATATATGAAACCGGGCGCCCCGTATCCGGAGCAGTAGCCGAAGCCTCGTCCGGTTCTTGGACCGCAACCCCAAGGACCTGTTCGATCACCTGCGGGCATGATATTGACCTCCTATATACGAGTCTGGCTGAAAATTCAGCGGCATTTTTCGCACAATCCCAAAAATTCGATATTGTGGTCTTTGATCAAAAAACCGTATTTCTTTGCCAGCGTTTCTTCCGTTTTTTTGACAAGCTCCAGCTCTTCCTGGACAAAATCGCGGTAGTCGATGACTTTCCCGCATTCCGTGCAGATCAGGTGATGGTGGTGGTCCTCGCAGCCTTCGTTTCGAAGCTGGTATCGTCCCTGTCCGTCTCCCGTGTTGATTTTTTGGACAAATCCCATACGGTGCAGCAGTTCCAAGGTCCGGTAGACGGTCGTCAGGCCCAAACCGGGATATTCGGAAGACAGGGCGCCGTAGATTTCCTTGGCGCTCATGTGCCCGGAAGAACGGCTGAGAAGATCCAGGATGGCTTCCCGCGGGATCGTCCAGCGGCATACGTTATTCCTGAAGCGGTGCTGCCATTGATGGCGTCGGTGCATTTCTGTGCCTCGTTGTCTTATAGCTAATGAAAACCAATATCAATAACAATATAAGCATCTGACCGTTTTTTGTCAAGAGGAAAATTCAAATCGTGAAAACTCGTGGAGCGGCGGTGACGGGGAAGGGTCGAGAAAGGCCCCCCCCGTCTTTCCAGGTATGTCAGGAAAGAGGAGGGGATTCAAAAAACATAAGCCGGGGGAGCGGGCCTTTCCTTCCCCCGGCGGTCGCCGCCTGTCTTATCCGGAATCACTGGATAATGGCGGGCGGACGGGAGACGGGATTGTCACCCGTCGATGCAGTTTTTCGGCGGGTTGAAGACCGGCGGGCCGGACCGATCCGCGGGGTCGACTCCTTCGGCGCCGGTATCCCGGGCTCTTTTGAGCGGGGGCCGGGAATGATCGGCCCGGCCCCGCCCGATCCGCTCAAACGCCTAAATTTTCTTCCGGCCTTCCCCGGAGATCACGAAATCGTCGCCCTGGGACAGGATAAGGCCGGCTTCCGCCATCTCCCGGAGGCTGCTCCGGACACGGAAAAGCGGGAGGGCCAATCGCGCGGCGATCTCCTCGGCGCTGAGAGGCGATTCGAGGATCTTCAGCAAGGATCTGGCCGTTTCGGTGATCGTTCCGTCGGCATTGACGCAGGCCATTGGAGGCCTCCCTTACCTCAGATCCTTCTTGCTGAAGTACCAGTCGGCGCGCTCGATCCCTTTCTCTCTCATCCTTTCCTCGGCCATCTCCTGGGTCCTGGGCGGAGGGACGATGACCTTGTCCCCGGGGCGCCAATTGGCCGGGGTGGCGACGCCGTGCTTGTCGGCTGTCTGGAGGGCCTGGATGAGACGCAGAATTTCGTCCATGTTGCGGCCGGTCGACAGGGGGTAGTAGATGATCGCCCGGATGATCTGCTTGTCGTCGATGACGAAAACGGCTCTCGATGTTTCGGTCTTGCTTTCGCCCGGCATGATCATCCCGTAGAGAGCGGCGACGTCCTTGTTGAGGTCGGCGATGATCGGGAACGTGATCTTTTTGCCGAACTTTTCCTCGATGTTCCTGGCCCAGGCGATGTGGGAGTAAACGCTGTCGATGCTCAGGCCCAGGAGCTCGACGTTCATCTCCCGAAGCTTGGGATGGATCTCGGAGAAGCCGATGAACTCCGTGGTGCAGACCGGCGTGAAATCGGCCGGGTGCGAGAAGAGGATGAGCCAGCTCCCCTTGAAATCCTCGAGCTTGAGAACGCCGTGGGTTGTCGGGGCCTCGAATTGAGGCGCCGGCGAGCCGATCCGCGGGAGGCCCGCCGGAGTTTGGGTTGCGGTTGTGTTGTCCATCATGAACCTCCTATGTTCATTTCTTTTTTCGCTCTGAATGATCGCGGCTCCGGCACTCGGGACAGAGCCCCAGAAACTCGACCCGGCCGCAGATGATCTGAAATCCCCTTTTTTCTTTTTCGGCCAGGCCGGGCTTGTATTTTTCCGGAATGTCCAGGATTTTTTCGCACTTGATGCAGATGAGGTGGTGATGGGGGCTGGTGTCGGGATCGAATCTTTTTTTGGCCGGTTCCCCGCAGACCTCGAGGATTTCGCCCCGCGCCTTCAGGGCCTCGAGCGTGTTGTAGACGGTCGCCAGGGAAAGCGTGGGAAACTTTTTCCGAAGGGCTCCGTGGACCTCCTCGGCCGAGGGATGCGAGGTGTTTCCCTCAAGGTATTCCATGATGGCCAGCCTCTGCGGGGTGCGGCGGAAACGGCTCATTGAGAAACCTCCCCCATCCATTATATCATAATATTTATTACATAATAAAAATTACACTATAAACGGGTCTTTGTCAAGCGCAGAAATTGGGGGACACAATACCCATTTACCCGATTTAATCATCAAGCACCCGGCAGGCGGAGCCGAAGGGGATGATGCTTGCCGCAAATAGGGTAAATGGGTATTGTGTCCCGCTTTGGCCACCGCGGTCAGGATTTCTCCCGTTTCATCCCGGCCAGCGTTTCATAGAGCACCGGGACCATGAACAGGCGCAGGAGGATGGCGAAAAAGAAGCCCCCGATGTAAACGACGGCCAGGGGCCTGTGCAACTCGGACCCGGTGGTGACGATCAGCGCCAGGGGGAGAACGCTGACGATCATGACCATGTCGGTCATGAAGATCGGCCGGAACTTCGTCAGGGCGCCCTTGACCACGGACTCCCGGAGGCCTGCGCCCCGCCGCCGGAAATCGTTGATCTTGGCGACGAGGATCATGTCGTTCTGGACGCAGATGCCGAAAAGGGCGATGAGCCCGATCGTCGAGGAAACGTTGAGCGTCTGCCCCGCGATCAGCAGCCCCAATATGCCTCCGACCAGGGTGGACGGGATATTCAGGATGACAAGGAGAGCCTGCCAGATCGATCCGAACGAAGAGAAGAGGATGACGAAGATCATCAGGATGACGATCAACATGAGCAACGTGAGATGCTTGAACGCCCGCTGCTGGCTCTCGAATTGCCCGCCGAACGTCACGTAATACCCGGCCGGAAGCGAAACGGCGGCGTCGATGCGCCGCCGCCCTTCTTCGACGAAGCTCCCGATGTCCCTTTTGACGACGTTGCAGAGGATGATCTTCCTCCGCGTCATGTTTTCGCGGAATATCGTCTGCGGCCCTTCTCCCCTTGATATATCGGCGAGTTCCGAGAGCGGGATGCGCTCGCCGCCCGGGGCGCTGATGAGAAGATTCCGGACGGCTTCGACATCGTCCCGGTATTCCTCGGGCAGCCGGACGAGCACGGAGGTCATCCTGTCCGCCTCCAAAACGTCGGTCGCCTCGATCCCGTTCAGCGCGGTTTCGATGGTATCGGCGACATGGGCCACGGAGACGCCGAACAGGGCCAGCCTGTCTCTTCTGAGCTTGATGATGAGCTGTGGAACGCCCGTCGTCTGCTCGATTTGGAGATCGGCCACTCCCTGAATCCCGGCGATGACGTTCCGGATTTCCTCGATTTTATCGTTCAGGACGGCCATGTCGGGCCCGAACAGCTTGACGGAAAGCTGGCCCTCGGTTCCCGTCATCATCTCCGCCAGCTTGTTGGCGATCGGCTGCTCGAAAATGTAGGCGACGCCGGGCAGCTTGTCCAGCTCTTCGCGCATGGCCTGGGTGATTTCCTTGAATCCCCGTTTTCTTTTTTCGCGCGGCAGGAGTTCGATGTTGTAATGGCTGTGATTCACGGGATGGAGGTGCTCGGAGGCCTCGGCGGTCCCGGTCGTCCGGGAGACGGAGAGGACCTCCGGGAACGATAAAAAGATTTTTTCAATCCGTGTGCCCATTTTCTGGGATTCTTCGAGCGATGTTTCCGGCAGCATGACCGAGGACGCCATGACGGCTCCCTCGTCGAGCGGCGGGACGAACTCTTTTCCGAGGAATTGATAGGCCACTCCGGCCCCGATGATCAGGATCACGAAGACGGAAATCAGCAGCTTTTTGCGTTCCAGCGACCAATCCAGAAAAACGCGATACTTGCGCTCCAGGAATCCGGTCACGGGATTCTTTTTGGCGCGGCCGCTTTCCCTGTTCAGAAAGTAGGAGGCCAGGATCGGCTGCAGGGTGATGTTGAGGATCATGGCGCCGAACAGGGCCGCGGCCACGGCGAAGGCCGTGGGGCCGAACATGGCTCCTTCCAGCCCTTGAAGGGTGAAGAGCGGCAAAAAGACAAGGATGATGATCAAGCTTGCGGAAAAAAGGTATTTGCCGACATCCTTGGCCGCCTCGGCGATCAGGACGACCGGCGGCGCCTGGCCTTTTTTTTCCTCGAGGACACGGCAGATATTTTCGACCATGATGATCGAGCCGTTGGCCATTTTGCCGATCCCGATGGCCAGCCCTCCGATCGACATGACCGTCAGGCCGATGCCGAAAAAGCTCATCAGAATCAGCGCGGTCAGGATCGAGAAAGGAATGGTCAGCGAGGCGATGAGCGAGCTGCGGAAGTTCCACATGAAAAGAAGCATGATGAAAACGATGAGCAGCGCGCCCTCGAGAATGGACATTTCCACGTGGCCGATGGATTTGATGATCAGGGCGGACTGGTCGTAGAAGGGTTTGATCCGGATCGTTTCCGGGAGGTCCTTGGCGACCCGGGCGATGGCTTGCTTGATGTTGGCGATGGCGGCGAGGGTGTCTCCCCCGTATTGTTTCTCCACGGTCACATAGACGGCTTCTTGGCCGTTATGACTGGCGGCTTCCCGCCTGAACTTCCCCCCGATCTTGACCTCGGCGACGTCCTTGACATAGACGGGAACGTTATCCCTCGAGGCGACGGCCGTATTCCGGATGTGTTCGAGGGTTTCGATCCGGCCCAATCCCTTGATCAGGATTTCCTGGGAGCTCGTGGTGATGATGCCGCCCGAAAAATTGCGGTTGCTGTTCCCGATGGCCTCCTTGACCTCGGCGATCGTGATGCCGTAGTTCCGGAGCATCTCCGGCTTGAGGAAGACCTGGAACTGCTTGACGAAACCGCCCAGATTGATGATGAAGGAGACCCCGGGAACACCCTGGAGACGGTATCGGATGGTCCAGTCCGCCACGGAACGGAGATCCATGGGATCCGTGCCTTCCCCGACGACCGCGAATTCGAAAACCTCTCCCATGCGCGAGGAAACCGGGCCCAGAATCGGCTGAGTCGTCCCCAGGGGAAGCCGTCCGGCAATAAGCTCCAGTTTGCTGGATACGATCTGGCGGGCCAGGTAAATGTCCGTGCCCCAGTCGAATTCGACGGTGACGACCGAATCTCCGGTCGTCGATTCGGACCGCACGCGGGTCACATGGGGTTCTCCGGCGAGAAGGCTTTCCAGGGGGAAGGAGATCAGCCTTTCCACGTCCTCCGAGGCCATTCCCGGGTTCTCGGTGATGACCTTGACAAGCGGGGCGTTCAGGTCCGGATAGATATCCTTGGGCAGGCGGTTGTAGACGACGACTCCCCAGACAGAGGTCAGGGCGACGAGAAAAACCACCAGCAGCCGGTGTTTCAGCGCGAAGTCGATAATCCGGTCGATCATGATCAGTGCACTCCGGCGGATTTCAAAATTTCATCATAGAGCTTGGATTTTATCTGGTAGTTTCCCGCCGTAACGACCTCCTGTCCCTCCTCGAGCCCGCCGGTGATTTCGTAGAATCCGGCGTCCTTCATGCCGACCTGGACGGCCTGCATCCGGTAGCCTCCGTCTGCGGGGATGAAGGCGATTTTTTCGCCGTTGTCATCAAGGACTCCTTCTTCGGGAACCGCCAGGACTTCGCCCCGGTGGGTGAGATAGATGGTCATATCGGCGAACATGCCGGGTTTGAGCTTGCCGTCGCGATTGGGGACCTCGGTCCGGACGGTGATGGTCCGGCTCTCCTCGTTGAGGACGTCGCCGATGAAACTGACTTTTCCCTGAAAATAATCGGACGGGTAGGCCGGCACGGAAACCTTCACTTCCTGGGTGAGCTTGATGCGTGCGATATCCCTTTCGAAAATCTCGGCGTCCACCCAGACCAGACTCGGGTCCATAATGCTCAGGATTTCGGTGCTCTGATCGACCATGGCCCCGCGGACCGCGTTGAAGGCTATGATTTTCCCCGCGATGGGGGCGTGGAGAGAGATGGTGGGATTGATCTGATGGGCTTTGCCCATCTCGTTGACTTGTTCCTCGGTGAAACCCAGCACATGGAGCTTCTTCTCAACCGCGTCCAAGCCGGCTTCGGCGACTTTGAATTCCGCTTCCTTGGTCAACATGTCCTTTCGCGCTCCGACGCCCCGCTCGTGGAGATTCTTCTCGCGCTCCAGGTTTCTTTTCGCGAGCTCGTAGTCCGCCTTGGCCTTGAAATAATCCGCCCGCGCGTTGCCGACTTCCTCGCTTTGAAGCGTCACCAGCTTATCGCCCGCCTTGACCCAGTCTCCGATCGAGACATGAATGCCGGCGATCCTGGCCGGGAACGCGTAGCTGACGATGGCTCTTTTCTGTTGGGGCGAAAGGACCTTGCCCATGGCCTTGAGCTGGCTGCGCAGAGCCCGCCGGGATACCCGGGCCGTCCGGATCCCCAGGGCTTTTTTTTCGTCTTCCGAAAAAGCGATGATATCCGGCGATTCCCCGTCCCGGCCCCGGTGAAAGCCCCGTCCGTGGCCCGGAGACGTGCGGGCGAATCGGCCCCTGCCAGGACGCCCAAGGTTTCCGCGTTCGGGCCGTTCCTCCGGCTGGGCGGAGGCGGTTTGTTGTTGCCCGCCTTCCTCCCTTTCCGTCGCGGGCCTGGAACATCCGGCCGTCCAGATCAGGCCTATGAGGGCGAAAACGATAAAGTAAGGATTTTTTTTAATCATGGGTGGATTCCTCCAGATCCTGGCCGATGGATTTCTCCAGAGTCGCCAGGGCCATGTTGAAGTTGTTCAGGGCTTCGGCATGGGATTTCCTGGCCTCGATCAGGGTTCGCCTGGCTTCGATGAGTTCGATGCCGCCGATCTCCCCCTCCTGAAAACTGAAGAGAAACATGCTATAAGCTTCTTCAGCCTGGGCCAGGATCTCTTTCTCAAAGAGATCGATCTGGCGGCCGGCCGTTTGGGCGAGGGCGAAGGATTCCTCGACCTCGAGAGCTATGGCGTTCATTATATGCTCGCGCTCTTTTGTAAGTCCTTTCAAGGAGGCCTCCGCCTCGGCGATCTCTCCCTTGAGCGGCTGCCAGAAGTACAGAGGAACGCGGAGGGAGAGAGTGAAGTCCCAGGTCCGCGGCTCCCCGGCCAACCTGTGCCTGGAAAGCCCCAGGCTGAAATCGGGGAGATAGCTGAGATGCCCGAGGGTTTTTCGGTAGGATTCCTTGTCCATCGAATAACCGATCCGCTTGATTTCCGGCCGCGCGGCCAGGGCCTTTTTCTGAAGCTCCTCGAGATCGAGAGCCGGGCCTTGCCTCTTGAATTCCCCGCTGATCTCCAGAGGTTCGTATTTTTTCCTCGCCAGGAGGAAATTCAGCCGGGCTTTCGCCAGCCGGACGCCGTTGGCCGCGGCCTTGACGGAGTTATCCGTTTTGGCGGCCTCCACGCGCGCCCGGAGCACTTCCACGCGGGCCACGTCCCCGGCCGCGTATTTGATTTCCGCCTTTTGAAGAAAATCCTTGGCCAGCTCCAGATCCTGCCCGGCGTATTTCACGATTTCCTGGGCGAGCAGAAGGCCGAAAAACGCCTGCTTCACCTGATAAACAAGATCGATTTTCAAGAGTTCCGTATCCATCAGGTATTCGCCGGATTCCCGGGCGGCGATTTTTCCCCTCAGGCTTCTTTTGCCGGGAAAATCCAGCTCCTGGCTCAGTCCGAGGTAAGATTCGCCCGAACCCCTGAAATCAAGGGGCCCGGGTTGCAGGTCGGAATCAAAATCCAGCGTCGGCTGCTGGATCGCCCGGGCTTGATGAACGCGGGCCAGCGAAGCCCGGTAGGCCTGCTCGGAAGACTGAAGGAGCGGGTTCCGGCCGAGGGCGACGGCGATGCACCGGTCCAGCGTCAGGATTTCCCGGGAAGCCTGCGCCGGACATGGGAGTCCGGCCGACATGACGGAACAAAACAGAATCAAAGAAAGGGATCTTCTCATGGGGCCCTCACCTCCTTGGCAAAGAAAAACGGATATCCGGGAGAGAAAAGCGGACGGGGGAGGCTTTTAAGAAAGCGGCGGGGACCGGGAGAGACGGTCGTTGGAAACCGCCGGCGTCTCCATGGGAGAATCTTGATAAGAGAGGATGCTGATCAGGAAGAGCGGCGGCAGTTGAACCGGCGGCGCCGGGCTGACAGACAGGGACGATGTCTGAAAATGGCAGGCCGGGCAGGACTTGCTGGTTTCGAGATTGGTCTCGGTATGGGAGAAATTGATGGCCAGGAGGGCGAAAAAGAAACATAAAAATACGCCCAAGGCCGCGGCGCGCCGTTGGCTGGAGGTCCTCATTTTTCATATTATATTAGGAAACCGCGGGCAAAATCAATTCAGGCATATCCTGGGACCGGAGCAGGCCGTGAACAACCGGGGTTCCATCCCTGCGGACACGTGATCGGGGGTGTGGAAATCGCCGGGGGAAGAGCTTCCCATGGAAATCGAAAGGACCGGAGTCCCGGCGAAGCCCGGACTTTGTTTCAAGGCTCCCGGAGCGAATATCGCCCGCGGGGGACTTCGCGGAATCATCCCGGGAAGCCTTGCTGATTTCCGTCTTCTCGATTAAAATAAAAAGGGGTTTCCCAGCCTCGATAATGTCAAAAAATGCGCCCGCCTCAAACAGCCGAATCGCCCTGAAACTGAAGGCGCTCCTCAAGGAGTGGGATTCCAGGGGAGGCAGGCGACGGGACTCGGGCGTCATCGCCGCCGAGATCGTCGAATCGGCGGAGTGCCTGGCGGCTTCGCCCGGCCTCCGGGCTCTCCCCCCCGCCGCGGCGCACGGCTTTCTGAACGCGACCGGCCGTCCCGGTTTTTTGAGACACCTTGAGCCCGCGGCCGCCCGGCGCTGGGCCGAGGCCGCCTTCGCGTTCATCCGGGTCTCCGGCTATTCCCTGAACGATCTTTTCTCAAGCCGGGTGAGAGAGATCCCCCGCAAGGTCCTCTTCCAGGATATGTCCACCCCGATTCCCTCGCAGTGGACTTACGAGGAAACGAACCGCCACGTCCGCGAAATCGCCGGGGCGTTTTACACTTTTACGTCCGGGACGGCCGATCCTCCCCGGGTCGCCATCTTTTCCGAAAACCATGTCGACACCGCCTGCGCCGACCTGGCCTGCCTGATGTACGATATCCTGGTAACCCCGCTCAACTCGCATTTCGGCCTGGACAACCTGCGCGAAATCTTCGACAGGCTGGAGATCAATATCGCCGTGACCGACACCGAAGACAGGGCGCGGCTTCTCCTGGAACTCAGGACCCGGACCGCCAGGTCCTTCAAGATCCTCGTCACCGACCCGGGCGCCGGGATCGGCGGCGCCGCGGAGTTCCTCGGAGAGTACTGCAAGCGATTGAGCGTCCGGAAAATAGACCTCGTCCTGGCCGCCCGCAAAAGGTTCAAGCTCAATGAGGTCGCCACGGTGATGTTCACGTCGGGGAGCACGGGTGTGCCCAAGGGCGTTTCGTTTTCCATCTACCAGCTCGTCGCCAAGCGTTTCGCCCGGGCCGCGGCGCTTCCCGATGTCGGCGACGACGAGGTCTTCCTGAGCTTCCTTCCCCTGTATCATACCTTCGGCCGCTACTTTGAGATGCTGGGCGCCGTCTATTGGCGCGGGACGTACGTTTTCGCGGGGAATCCCTCGGCGGAAACGCTTCTTTCCCTGTTCCCGAAGGTCAACCCGACGGGCTTCATCAGCGTTCCCATCCGCTGGCTTCAACTTTACGAGAAATGCATGGAGAAAATCGACGCCCTGCCTTCAGGGGCGAGCATCGGCACGGCGCTCTGTTCGGTCGTGGGCCGCCGGCTTCGCTGGGGATTGTCGGCGGCGGGATATTTGGACCCGAAAGTTTTTCAGTTTTTCGAAAAAAACGGCATCTACGTCTGCAGCGGATTCGGCCTGACCGAGGGCACGGGCGGCATCACCATGACCGTTCCCGGCCGCTATGAGGCGAAGACCCACGGCTTGCCCCTGCCTGGAACGACCGTCCGGCTGGACACCGATGGAGAACTTCATGCGAGCGGCCACTACATCGCCCGGTATCTCGAGGACAAGGGGCCGGGGGATATCATCCCTTACCCGGGGGGCCCCGGGGAGGATTACTGGTTGCCCACGGGCGACGTTTTCCGCCGCCTGCCGAGCGGATATTACCAGATCGTGGACCGGATCAAGGACATCTACAAAAACAACCGCGGCCAGACCATCGCCCCGCGCAAAGTGGAGAACCTGTTCGTCGGAGTTCCTGGCATCACACGGACGTTTCTTGTGGGCGACGGACGGCCGTACAACGTTCTTTTCATTATCCCCGATCGCGGGGATGAAGTCCTCCGGGCGGCTCTGGACGCGGACAACGAGCGGGCCTACTACCGCAGGATCGTCAGCGCCGCGAACCTCGACCTCGCTCCCTATGAACGCGTCGTCAACTTCAGCGTCCTGGAGAGGGATTTCGAGATCGGCCGCGGAGAGTTGACAGCCAAGGGATCCTATGTCCGGAGAACGATTGAACAGAATTTCGAGGCCCGGATCGAAGACCTCTACCGGGCCGGTTTCGTGGACCTCTACAGGGGCGGGCTTCGTGTCCGCATACCTCTATGGTTCTACCGGGACCTCGGCATCCTCGAGGATGAAATCGTCTTCGAGGAACGCGGCCTCCGCGATGTCAACCGCGATATCATGCTTCCGCTGTGCCCGGACGGCGGGGCCGGCCGCTTCCTCGTCGGCGATCTGATTTACACCGTTCACGGCGGCATCATCGACCTGGGCGTCTTCGCCCGGCAGCCGTATCTCTGGGCCGGCAATCCGGCCCTGGTCCGGTTTTGCCCGTGCAAGGAAGGCTGGGATGTGCAGCTCGACACCGTTTCCGAGCAAGTTTCCCTGCCATGGAAACGAGAACGGGTCTACGCGGCGTCCGAAATCCCCAAGCCGGCCCGCATAGCCGATTCGGGCCTTGTCCGACTCAACGAGCTCTTTTCGCGCATTCTTTTCGGCGACGCCGGGGAAGAGAACGCCTCGGCGGCGGCCGGGGTCGAGGAAATCTTCAACGAATCGGAAAACCTCAGGATATCGACGCTCATCCGCCGCAGGCTTGAAGCCTTGGCCCGTCATCCCGAGGAGAAAATCCGCTGCTGGGCCTACAGGCTCCTGCTGCTCGACGTGCCCAATCCCAGTTATGGGGAATCGCTTCCCGATTTTCTGCAATCGGGCCTGCCCTTCCTCAACGAAGCGTCGATCGGCCACATCGTCTCCTCGAAGCTCGGCCGCGGACGCTTCGATGCCTTGCGGCGGAGGATGTGCGCTTATCGCCACGACCTCGAATGGCCCGCCACGAGCAGGATCCGAAATCAGTTTTACCGGATCTTCCAGCTCTTCGTGAATTTCGCGAGGGTCAATCCGTTGCATTACGGCAGCGTCAGGGCGGAGCTGGCAAGCTGGGTCCTGCACACCGCGGATCCCGTCCTTTCCGGCGCGGCGCGGAGCTTTCTGGACAAGCTCGCCGGGGATTTCCAGGCCTTCCTCGCCGCCGCGGCGCCGGCCTTGAGCGGCGCGGAGTGGGACGACCGCCTTGTTTTCGAAAACGGCATCGAACCCGGAGAAGCCGTCGCACTCCGGGAAATATTGACACGGCCCCATCTGCTGCGGGAGTCCATTCTCCTCGCTTATGAACTGGAAACCTTTGATCCTTCCGAGATCGAGCCGAAGGGAATCTGGGTCTCCCGGCTCCCGGTCGAAAAGGGCCGCCCGCATTACAGGGTCAGCGTCAACACCCGTTCGGGGAAGCATTTCGATCTCCGCCTGGCCTGGGGGAAGGAATGGACTTCCGCCCACGGCATCGAGACCGCCCTCTGGCTGATCGCTCTCGCCGATTTCCCCTACGGCCGGAGAGTCAATCCTCACGTCGGCGCCTGGCATCCGGACACGGGGGTTTTGACAGGGCGCTATTCCGGCGACCTGACGGCGTGGGAAAAAATCCGCGAGTTCGCCGGCCGGCAGGAAAAGGAAGGCGCTCCCGTCGCGCCGAAAACCTGGCGTAAGCTCTTCATCGATGCGTTCGCCGCGTTCTTCCGGGCCGCGGACTACAGCCAATTCCGCATCGTCCCCGGCCTCGTTTCTCCCGCGAACGTCATTGTCCCCGATCTGGATTTTCGGGAAGACGCGATCATCTCCTCGCTCGTGGATTGGAAACCGTACGCTGGTCCGCTGTCCCTCGTCCGCCCGATGGTGGACGGCTTCTATGGAAGGATCGCGGCGGCCTATCCGGGGGCCCTTGCCTCGCTCGACGTGAACTGGATTTTTGACGCCTGCTATGAAGCCCTGGGCCATGATAAAACGGGGTGGTTCCTTGACGCCCTGAGCGATTGTTTGGCGCGTGATCCGCTGACGGTTCCCGGCGGCGCGGATTTGACCTCGGCCCTTGACGCCTATCTCGAATATTTCCGGAAAAACTACATCATCCCGATTCCCGCTCTCAACGCCATCAACAAATACAAGGAGTGGGAAATCGGGCGCGCTTTGGACGTTTCGGAAACGAAAGAGGGGAAGCTCGCGGAGCTCTTCCGGGCCTACGGGCTCGACCGGTACCCGGAGATCGTCCGCTTTTATCTTTACAGGCATACCTATTTTGCCGGGCTCGGCGGCAAGGTCTGCGCGGCGTTCGACCGGCTGCTGGACCGGATGGGCGAGAATATCCAAAAGTCGGCGATCCAGCTCCTCGAACTCTCCGACCTCCAGGCCGTCCTCAAAAGGGAAGAAGACCGCAGGGTCTTCAGCAAGATGGTTTTCCCGAAGCTGCAGGGGAGCCTGTCGCTGGACGTCCTCCGGTTCGGCGAGACCGGAAAGAAGCAGGTCGTCGTCCACTCCAGGCTCGCCGATTCGCGCGGCGCGGCCTTTTCCTTCGGGGAAACATACGATCCGGCCGAGATCGGCCAGCTGTACCGGCTCTTTTTCAGGGAGAATTATCCGAAGGTCATCTCGGAGCAGGACCGGCACTTCGTCGTCAAGGATGTCCGGGAGAGGATCGTCGGCGGCCTGTGCTACCACGTCTTGTACAAGAACGTGGTTTTCATCGACGCGATGGTCGTGACCTCGGCGCTCAAGGGCAGGGGGCTCGGACGCGCCATGCTGGAGGATTTTTGCAGCCGGATGGCCGGCTTGAAATTCAGCGTCGTCCTGACGCACTTTTTCCTCCCGGCTTTTTTCCTGAAGGCCGGGTTCAAGGTCGATAAGCGCTGGGGCGCGCTGGTCAAATACCTTTAGAAGCCGCTGATTCCGCCATCCATCCGGACCGGGGAACGGCCGGAAGCCCGGAAAGCGTGGCCGTCGTTTGACGGCGCACGGCCTCAGACAAAAAAGTCCCGGGGAATATCCCGCAGCGGGGCGACGTCCCTAATCCTGTTTTTGATGTCGAATCCAGAGGCGCACGCCACGGCGCAGCTCCCGCATTCCCCGCAGGGATTGCCGGGCAGCTCGAGCGAGGAAAGCAGGTCATGGGCCTGGCCGTAATTCCGGTAGGCGTGGGCGTACATGTAGCTTCTCATCAAATCGGGGATGGGCAGCTTCTGCGGGCACTGAGCCAGGCAGCCGCCGCACTGCTGGCAGTAAAAGCCTCCGGTCTGCGTCCCGCCGAGACGGAGGTCGCTTTTTTCCCGGGCGGTCAGCGTCAGGTCTCTCATGACGGGCAGGTCCGTTTCGAGCTGTTCGAACGTCGTGAAACCCGGAATGGCCGTGGTGATGTTCGGGTTGTTGAGGGCCCACTTCAAGGCGGCCCGCATGTTGATCGGGTCCTTTTTCAGCTTGTCCCAGAAGCGGCCCGCCTGCGTCTTCATGGCGATGACGCCGATCCCGGCCCCGGCCGCCGCGGCGATGGCCCGGTTGATCGCGTCCAGGTCCTTTCTCCTGAAATTGTACGCCGTCAGGATGACGTCATAGACTCCGGCCTTGACGGCGCCGCGGATGACTTCCGGCTCGCGGCTGTGGGTCGAGATTCCGATGAAGCGCGTTTTGCCGCTCTTTTTCATTTTCGAGAGGGTTTCGAGGAGCGGCTCGAACAGGGCGCCGGCTTCGCTGTCGACATCGTGGCAGTAGAAGCCGTCCACGTGATCCAGGCCGAGCCTCTTCAAGCTTAGGTCCGCCAGATCCTCGAATTTTCCGCCGCCCGTTTCCGAGAGGTAGCGTTCCGTCCCGTTTTCGCGCGACATCCAGGGAACCTTGGTGGCGATGAAATACGAGTCCCTCGGGCGGTCCTTGATGACGCGGCCGATCATTTCCTCGTTGCGGCCCCTTTGATAGAAGTGGGCCGTGTCCAGGAGGACGATGCCGCTGTCCAGGGCGGCGCGGACCAGGTTTTCATTGTCGGCGTTCATGACGCCCATCGACACGACGGGGAGGCTGACGCCCGTCTTCCCCAGCCGGCGGCGGATGATATCGGCGTTTCCCGCGGGAAGCGGCCGTCCGGCGTTCCGCGCGCTCCCTCCGGAAAGCGAGGCGGCGCTCAGCCCCGTCAATCCCATCAACCCTCTCTTTAAAAAGTCGCGGCGTTCCATCACGTTGCTTTTCTCCGTCATCGTTGACCTTCCCTGCGCTCGAATCCGCCGACGCCGGATGGAGGAACCCTCCGGCCTCAGCTCCTATTAATACGATAGATTTTATAGCATATGCGGTGAGAAAGGTCAATCGAGGGGCCTGGACCGGGAGGTGGCCTCTTCGGAAATTCCGGCGGGGTTCCCCTGCGGCGCGGTTATTTGACCCCCGGGCGCCGGTGTGATATAAAAATGCCCCGCCATGGAAAACAAAGCCGATGTCACCCGTCTCCGGAAATGGATTGCGGCCGCCAGGCCTTGGTCGTTCCCGGCCTCGACCATGCCGGTCATCTTCGGCACATCGCTGGCCGTCGTCGCCGGGGGCGCTTCCCTCAACCCGTTTTATTTCTTGCTGGCTTTCCTGGCCATGGTCATTCTGCACGCCGCGGCCAATATGCTCAGCGACGCCTTCGACTTCCAGCGGGGGCTGGACCGGGACGTCACGCCGGTCAGCGGCGCCGTCGTCCGCGGTTGGCTGAGCGTCAAGGATGCCAAGAGGGGCGCGGCCGTCTTGTTTGTCGCGGGCTCGGCCGCCGGGCTGGCCCTCGCCGGAATGACCGGCCGCGCGCTTCTCGTCGTCGGCGCAATCGGGGTGGCCGTCGGGCTGTTCTATACTCTTCTCAAGTACCACGCGCTGGGGGACCTGGCCGTTTTCCTTGATTTCGGAATACTCGGCTCGCTCGGCGCGTGGATCGTCCAAACGCGCGCCTTCTCCTGGCTTCCCGTGATCTGGGCCGTTCCCATGGCCATGCTCGTGAGCGCCATCCTTCATGCCAATAATTGGCGGGACACGGTCACGGATTCCGAGCGGGAGGTCAAGACCATGGCCTCGCTTCTAGGTGACCGGCGTTCGCTCGCCTATTACGGGCTTCTCGTATTCGGGCCTTTCGCGCTCGTTTTCCTTTTCATCGTCCTCCCGCGGCTTTTTCCCATGCCGTTGAGGCCCATGCCCTGGCGGTTTTCCATCGTCGTCCTGGCGCTTCCCATGGCTCTGCGGCTGTGGGGCCGCGCCCTGAGGCGCCGCGCTCCCCGGAAGCCCCTGGATTTTGTCATACTTGACGGCGCGACCGCGCAGCTCAACCTGGCGTTCGGGCTTCTCTATTCCGCGGCCGCCTGGCTCCCCCGCGTCCTGCCCTTCCTGGGGAGATGATGGCCGCGTCCCGGAAGCCCATTTTCCAGCTCATCCCCGCGGCCGCGGCGGCCGCTCTGTATCTTCCGCTGTTCGCTTTTGAGAAAGCCGGATTCCTGGATTTCTGGCTGTGGATGGCCGCGAACGCCGTGGCGGTCACGGTCCTGGCGTTTTGGGCGGACAGGTCATTTGCCGGCCGGGTCCTCGAGGACATGAGGAAAAGCCGGACCATGAAAATTCTCCTGGGGATCCTCGCGGCGGCCGTTCTCTATTTTGTCTTCTATCTGGGAAACTTGATCTCCAGGCAATTGTTCTCCTTCGCCGGGAACGGGATCAGCCGCGTTTACGAACTCAAGAAAGGCGCTTCGACCCTTCGCGTCGGTCTTCTCATCGGATTCCTGATCGGCCCGGCCGAGGAAATATTCTGGAGGGGATATCTGCAGCATGCCTGGCAGGCCGCGTTCGGCGGCGCCGGAGGATGGCTCCTGACATCGGCCGCCTATTCGCTCATCCATGTCACCGGCGGCAATCCCATGCTGGTCCTGGCCGCCGCCGTCTGCGGACTTTTCTGGGGCGCCCTTTACTGGCGCTGCCGGTCGCTTCTCCTTGTCGCGGTCAGTCACGCCCTGTGGGACCTCGCCGTCTTCATTTTTTGGCCTTTCGCCGGACAGGACGGGCGGTCCCGGTGGCCGGGACTCTCCTTTATTGGTATAATGCATCTCCGCGCTTTTGGAAAAGCACGGATGGCCGGCGGCCGCGTTTCGAGGGGCCCCTCGCGGGATATTCTTGAAAACGAGGTGCAAACCCCGGCCCTGATGCTCGGGACGGCCGCCCATGTTCCGTTCTCGGGGGACGGCTCCGATATCAGGCCGGCCGTTGTTTTCTCGGCCCGCCGCTCAGGGAAGAGTGTCCGATGGATAAAAAATTCGCCAGGGAATACCAGCTTCACACGTACGAGATCGATTGGGAAGGCCGGGCCCACCCGCTGGCCCTTCTCGATTTCCTGATGGACGCCGCGGCCGGACAGGCCGCCGCGACCGGATTCGGAGTGCCCGAACTCATACGGAAAGGATTGACCTGGCTCCTTTCCCGCCACCATGTCCGCATTTTCCATTACCCCGGCATATGGGACCGGGTGCGCGTCACCACCTGGGCCTCGGGCTTTCAGCGCCTGTTCGCGCTGCGGGACTTCGAGATGCACGATGAGAAGGGCTCTCTCCTGGCGTCCGCCACGAGCTCCTGGGTCCTCATGAATCTCCGGGACAGGAAGCCGGCGAATCCGGCCGGCTTTCTCCCGGGCCATCTCCTCCATGAGGTCAGAGCCATGGCCGAGGATTTTCCGCCCCTTCCCAAGGTGGACCGGCCCGACGTTGAAATCGCTTTCCGGGTCCGGATGAGGGACGTGGATTTCAACCGGCATGTGACCAACGGCGTTTATATTCACTGGGCCCTGGAAGCCGTCCCCGAGGACGTACTGAAAAGCCGGAGGCCCAAGGAAATCGAAGTCGGCTTCCGGGCCGAGGCCTTTTACGGGGACCAAGTCGTCTCCAGGACGCAGAGAACCGGAGAGGGCGCCGCCCCGGCCTTCGTCCACCAGATTGTCAACATCGCCACGGGGACCGAATTGACCCGCCTGCGGACGGTTTGGGAATAGCCGGCGCTCGTTTCCGGGAGGCCGTTCCCGCCGTCATGTCCATTTGACATTCGTCCGTTTTCTCTCCTATCATGATTTTGTCATCGCATCAGAGGAGGGTGAAATGAAATCCGTCGTAAAAAAGCCCGGTCCCGGGCAATTTCCCAGCGTGCCCGTGCTTTTACAAATCGCGAGATGGTACATCCATCAAGCGCCCCAGGCCGACCCGAAGTTCATGAAATATAAGAAACGGGCCGAAAAGGCCATCGACGGCGCGCTCTGCCTTTTGTCCTATCCGGAAGCTTATGGAGAGCTCTACGGAGATCCGTGCATGGGCCCGCCCATCCGCTACCAGGTCAGGGAGTTTACGAAAGCCTCCCTTCCCCGCAAGCCCTTTCCCAAGTTCTGAATCCGCGGGCCGCGGTTTCCTCCGTCTTTTATAAGGGAGGGGCCTTTTCCGGCTGGGCCCCCGGCGCGCGATGAGGTTTTCAGAGCTCGCCTTCACCGTCACGGAAGATTGCAATTTCCGCTGTGCCTATTGCTATCAAAGAAAGACGCGGAGACGCCTGGACGCGGCCCTGGCAGCCAGGGCGGTCGAGGCTTTCTTCCCGCGGCTGGAGCCCGTCTGCTTCGTCCATTTCTACGGAGGAGAGCCTCTCCTGGCCTATGACGTCATCCGGGATGCCGTGATGCGCCTGCGCGGATTGAACGCGAGGGCGAAGAAGGAAATCCATTTCACCATTTCCACGAACGCCGGCCTTCTGACGGATGCCATCATGGAATTCCTGGCCGGGAACCGGTTTTCGGTGATGCTGAGTTTCGATGGATTCGCCCAGGAGATTCACCGCGCGGCCGGAAGCTTTCGACGGACCGATGGAGCCCTGCGCGGACTGCTGGATGTCCGGGGCATCGGGCTGGAGACGAACAGCGTGTTCACGTCCCGGACGGTCGGCTTCCTGGCGCGCTCGCTCGAATATTTCGCCGATATCGGAGTCCCGGATGTCTCCTTGTCCATATCGGATACGCTTCCCTGGAGCCGGAGCTCCGTCTTGAGGCTGAAGAAGGAATTGGCCTCGCTCCGCCGATATTCGCTCGCGGCCTTTGAGAAGACGGGCCGGGTGCCCTTCGTCGATTTCCGGGAAAAAAGGGGGAAAGGCGTCTTCGCCTGCCTGGCCGGACGAAAACGGATCTCCGTGGCTCCGGACGGGAGCCTTTGGGGATGCCCGCTCTTTTATGACCGCTTCAAGTCCCGTGGCCGCGGCCGCAACCCGGACTATTGCCTGGGGACCCTCGACGAATTCATCGAGAGGCCGGCAAGGCCGTGCGCCGGCTCCGGGACGGCCGGCTATAAACATCTCCGCATGGAATATTTCTTGACCCCTGACAAGCTCTGCCTGTCGTGCCCGGATATCGCGGATTGCGCCGTCTGCCCGGTCGAGGCGGCGTTTTCGAGCGGGATTATCGGCGGGATCTCGCGCGCGACCTGCCTTTTCCGGCGGCTTGTCCGCGCGGAAAAAAAACTCTTTTGGGACCAGGTGCGGCGAAGAGGCTATGCCGGGGAGGCCGCCGCCGGACGCGGGCGGCCCCGATGACGTCCGGGTCAAGGCCTCGGGCGCATCACCGAATAAAGCCGGTTTCGGGCGAAAACCGCGAGCCTATTTTTTCAGGGAGACCAACTCGCGGCGGGCATCCTCCATCTCGGGAATGCCCGGGTCGGCGTCTTTCCATAACTCGAGGAACCTCGCGAAGGCGGCGGCCGCGGCCCGCGGGTTCTTCTGCTTCTGACTGATTTTTCCCAGCCAGTAATAGCCGCGGACGTAACGGTCCCCCCACTTGAGGCGGCCCGTGGTTAATTCCGTGATCCGCCCGTATTCCGTTTTGGCCCGGCGCCAATCTCCCTTTTGATAATAGGCGGAGGCCAGGGAGTCCAGAAACATGACATGGTCGTCGATCTTGAAATACTCGCGGGGCAGGAGCGATACGGCGCCCCGGAAATGGTCGATGGCCTCCTCGAGCCTTCCCTGGGACCTGGCCATTTCACCCAGGAGATGGCGGTAGAGCCGCATCCACTTGAGGATGCCGGATTCCTCGATCTGGGATTTCAATTTCTGCGCGGCCTGGGCGGACTCGGCGGCGTCGTTCATCCGGACGTAGATCAGTCCCCGGGCGTGCAGAGCGAGCGTTTTGTACTCCGGATAATCAACTTCGTAGGCGAGTTCCATCGCCTGGCCGGCGGCCGTAAGCGCTTCAGGCAAACGGCCGGCCGAGCTCTCAAGGTAAGCCTCGAGCAGCTTGAAATTGAACATGCCCGTCTTGTGATCGTCCGCCTGCGCGGCCGCCATGCCCGCGGCCGCCTCGTTCAGGGCCAACTTGAATCTGCCCCGAAGGACGTCGAGCCAGCACCGCCAATGCCTTCCCATGAATTCCGAAGAGGCCGCCTCCGAGCCGGCGAGCCGGCCGTAAATGCCCTCGGCGCCGCCGAAGTCTCCCCGCGATTGGCTGATGAGGCCCTGGAGCTCCATCGCGATCGGGTTTCCGGGTTCAGCGTCCAGGGCCTTCCCGGCCTCGGCGGCGGCAAGGTCGAATTTCCGCCGGCAGAGGTCGGCGTAGGCGAGATTCAAGTGAACCGGAGCGGGGCTGGAGAATATCCCCCGATGGGATTGGATGATGTCCTTCGCTTTTTCGTAAAGGCCTTTCGCCCGGCTGATATAGGAGAGGTTTTCGACGGCCAGGCCGTCGCCGGGATCGGCGGCCGCCGCCTGCTTGAATTTCTCCTCGGCCAGGTCCCATTCTTCCATCTGCCGGTAGAGGGCGCCCAGGTAGGCGTTGCCCTCGGGGTCGTCGGGATAGAGATCCAAGAGCTTTTTGTAGTTTTCGACGGCCTCGGCGGCGCCGCTCGATGCATGTCCCTGGATCAGATAATATTCGCGCTCGGAAACCCGGTTGAGCAGCGACAGGGCTTTTTGGAGATACCTTGAGCCGTTGACGGAATCTCCCAGGTAATAATAATTCTCGGAGATCCGCGAATAGGCCAGAGCGAAGCCCGGGTCCAGCGCGACGGCCTTGAGCAGAAGCCCGTTGCTTTCTTCAAACCGGCTCTCGTTGTAGGCCTTTGTCCCGTCGATGAAATATCTCAGCGCGTCCGGAGAATCCGTGGTGATGGCCTGGATGTCCTTGTCCCTGTCCAGGCGTATTTCGTCCGGGCTGAGTTTGAGCCCGGATTTGATTTTCTTGGTCAGCTCGTCGACCATGGCGAAGATGCTTTCCGTCCCTTTACCGGTCACCTGTTCCGCCGCCACGAGTTCCAGCGATCCGAGCCTGTAGAGGATGGCGTCGATTCTCAGCATCCCGCCGGCCATGGAGTAATTGCCGTGGAGAATGTGGCCGACGCCGGCCGCCCGGCCCGCGCGCTCAAGGTCTCCGGAAGAATAATTATTGGCCTCCAGGAGGTTCAGCTTCTGGAGAGTCTCATAGAGCTTGTTGGGCGTCACGACCCGGATGTACTTGGACTGGAGAAGGTCGGTCATCAAAAGCTCGGCGAACGCCTTCCGTCCCCAGTCGAGCGCCGGATCGCCCGTGTTGTTGGTCATGTAGACGACCGCGAGCGATGGCTTTTTTGCGGAGCCGGCTATCCCGGCGCCCCGGGTTTTCCAGACGATGAAACCCGCGGCGATGAGGAGCATCAGGACGGCCGTGGATATCAGCCATCTCGTTATTTTCCTCGTCCGCGACCCGCCTGGGGAATCCGTTTTCAGTTTTTTGATGTCGTCCAGGAGGCTCCGGACTTCGGGGTACCGTTTTTCCTCGTCTTTCTCAAGGCAGCGGAGGATGACGCGTTCGAGGGAGGGCGGTATTTGCGGATTGAGCCGCGAGGGCGGCAAGGGAATTTCCGTCAAGTGTTTCCGGACGTAGTCCCCAGCGGTCTCGGCCCTGAAGGGCGGTTCGCCGACGCACATCTCGTAAAGCATCACGCCGAGGGAGTAAATGTCGGATCGCGCGCCGGCTTTTCCGCCCCTCGCCTGCTCGGGCGACATATAGGGCGGGGTCCCGCTCCGTCCCCGCCCTTCGCCCGGCTCCAGGCCGGTCAACGACCGGGCCAGGCCGAAGTCCATGATGTAGGCCCTCCCTCCGTTATCGACCATGATGTTCGAGGGCTTGAGATCCTGATGGACGATGCCCTTGTCATGGGCGGCGGCCAGCCCTTCGCAAAGCTGCCGGCCGAGGTTGACGACGGTCTGGATGGACAGGGAGCCGGACGCCCGGATCAGGTCCCTCAAGTTCTGGCCTTTGATGTACTCCATGGAAATGTATTTGATCCTGCCCGCGTCCCCAAGGTCGTAAATGCGGATCACGTTCCCGTGGGCGACGGCTCTTGCCGTGAGGGTCTCTTTTTTGAAGCGCTCGATAAAAACCGGATTGGACGAGTGCCGGGGGCGGATGATCTTCAGGGCGACCGTGATGTTGAGGTGGGTGTCCTCGGCTTTGTAGACCTGCCCCATGCCGCCGCGGCCGATTTCCTCGATGATCCTGAAGCGGCCGTCGAAAAGGCTGCCGGGAGCGAGTTCCACGGCTTCTTCGACGCCGGAGGCGGTTTCCTCACCGGTCCCATAGGGCAGCGTTTCGGCGGTCTTCGGGAGCGGCGCCCCGCATTTGCCGCAGGAGGGGAGATCCGGGGGGTTCAACGTGAAGCATTTCGGGCACTGCGCGCTCCCGGCTTTTTCCCCCATGTTTTCAATATAAGTGGATAGGGCCCGGCAAGTCAATTTTTTTGGATTCCCCCGTCAAGGCGACGTGAATATTTCCTCATGCGGGCGACATGGATCATTCCGCTTTAGCCGTCGGCCTGAATCCCTCCGGGAAGGGAGCGGGGTGCCCTCGGATCCGCCGGAACCGCCGTCCGCGATGAATCTCCCGGCCGGGGACCGCCCCCTCGAATTGAATCCTCGATTTCTGTATAATGAAACCCCCTGCGGACGGCGGCGCCCCGGGGGCGCGGAAAACGCCTTGAACAAGGAGAACGCGGATGGCCATCGTGCTTGACGGCTCGCAATTGACCGTTGATAAGCTGACCCGGATCGCGCGCGGGAACGAACGCGTTGAACTCGATCCCTCCGCCCTCGAACGGATCAAACGGTGCCGGGCGATGCTTGAGGAAAAGATCGCCGCGCGGGAGATCATGTACGGCGTCAACACGGGGATCGGGGAGTTCTCCGAGGTCGCGCTGACCGACGATCAGGTCAAGGATTTCCAGAAGTATCTCATCTATAATCACGCCGCCGGGATCGGCGATCCGGCGCCCCTCGACTATGTGCGGGGCGCCATGGCCGGCCGGATCAACGTCCACGCCCACGGCCGGTCGGGTTGCCGGCCGGAGATCACCCTGGCTCTCATCGAGATGCTGAACAGGGGCGTCACTCCCATCGTCTGCATGAAGGGATCGGTCGGCGCCTGCGGCGACCTGGCTCCCATGTCCCAAATCGCGCTTTTGTTGATGGGCGAGGGCGAGGCCGATTACCGGGGCGAGCGCCTGCCCGGCCATGTCGCCATGGAGCGTGCGGGAATCCCCATCCCCGGCCTGAAAGCCCGGGACGGGCTGGCGACGATCAACGGCTCCAACCTGCTCACGGCCGCGAGCGCTCTTCATCTTCACGACATCAACCGCTGGCTCAAGCAGGCCGAGATCGCCTGCGCCGTGTCGCTCGAGGCGCTGCTCGCCAATCTCAAACCCTACGACGTCCGGCTCCACGAGGAGCGGGGATTTCCCGGCGCCGTGCGTTCGGCGAAGGCCATCATGAAATGCATCGCCGGGAGCGACCTCGTCACGGGAAAGATCAAGACCAAGGTCCAGGATGCCTATTCGATGCGCTCGACGCCTCAAGTCATCGGCGCCGCGCACGACGCCGTGGCCTGGGCCGTCCGGCAGGTCGAGATCGAACTCAACGGGGTGGGCGACAACCCGCTGTTTCTGCCGGAGCACAAGCTGACGCTGACCGGAGCCAATTTCCAGGGGAGCCCGGTCTCTCTTCCCATGGACATGGTCGGCGCGGCCGTGACCATGGTTTGCGTTCTCTCCGAGCGGAGGCTCAACCGCCTGACCAATCCTGCCCTGAACGTGGGACTCCCGGCGTTCCTGACCAGGGGGGCGGGCATGTTTTCGGGAATGATGCTCAGCCAGTACACCGCCGACACGCTGATCGTCGAACAGCGGATTTTATCGGCGCCCGCATCGACGATGTCCATCCCGGCCGCGGCCGACCAGGAGGATTTTGTCTCGATGGGGATGAACACCGTCATCAAGAATGCCCAGATCCTGGACAACGCCTGCGGCATCCTGGGCATCGAATTCATGGCTGCCGCCCAAGCCCTTGATTTCCGCGAATTTACTCCCGGCAAGGGCGTCGACAAGGCGCGGGAAGTCGTCCGCCGGCACGTCGCCCATCTCGATGAGGACCGGCCTCTCTATCCCGACCACACGAAGATGAAGGAGCTCGTCAGGTCCTGCGAGATATTGGACGAAGTGGAGAGGGCGGTCGGAAGCCTGGGGTAGCGCCGGGAAGCCGGGAAAAGGCCGTCCCGTAACGGCGCCGGCGCGCCGTCAGAGCCGCTCGGGGCTGTGGAGCCCGGCGGCCAGCGCGTTGAATTCATTCCGGATCTCATAGGGGAGGCGCGGACCGAACCGTTCCAGGAATTTCTTGATGTCTTGAAGCTCACTCTGCCAGCCCGCCTCATCGATTTCGAAGAGCATCTCCATTTTTTCTTTCGGAATGCCGAGGCCTTCGAGATGCAGATCTTTCAGCTCCGGAACAAGGCCCAGGGGAGTCTCCCTGGCTCCGGCGCGGCCGTTCACCCGGTCGATGATCCACTTGAGGACGCGGGCATTGTCGCCGAATCCCGGCCAGATGAACCTGCCGTTCTCGTCGACGCGGAACCAGTTCACGGCATAAACGCGGGGCGGCCGGCTGCACAACCGCCCGATATTCGTCCAGTGCCGGAAGTAGTCTCCCATGTTGTACCCGCAGAAAGGCAGCATGGACATGGGATCCCGGCGCAGCTCCCCGATCCGGCCGGCCGCCGCGGCGGTGGTCTCCGAGCCGGTCCTCGCGCCGAGAAAAACACCGTGGGGCCAATTGAACGATTCGGTGACCAGCGGAATCAGGCGGGAACGCCGGCCTCCCACGAGTATGGCCGAGATGGGCACGCCCCGGGGATTGTCGAATTCCGGTGAGAGAGTCGGGCAGTTCTGGAGGGACACGGTGAACCGCGAGTTCGGGTGGGCGGCTTTTGTCCCGGCCGCCGGCGTCCATCGCTTGCCCTGCCAATCGAAGAGCTCCCGGCCGGCCGGGTCGTCCAGCCCTTCCCACCAAGGCTCGTTGGTGCCGGCGTCCAGTGCGACGTTCGTGAATATCGTCGGATAGAAATTCGCGCTTTTGAGCGTCCGGACCATGTTGGGATTGGTCGCCATCGACGTCCCGGGAGCGACGCCGAAGAAACCGGCTTCCGGATTGAGCGCGTAGAGACGGCCGTCCTGGCCGATTTTCAGCCAGGCGATGTCGTCGCCAAGGGTCCAGACCTTGTATTCGGGCAGCGCCGATTCCATCATGGCCAGGTTCGTCTTCCCGCAGGCCGAGGGCATGGCCGCGGCCACGTAGGTCACATGGCCGCGCATATCCTCGATGCCCATGATGACCATGTGCTCGGCCAGCCAGCCGTACTTGTATCCGAGCCACGAGGCGATGCGCAGCGAGAAACATTTCTTGCCGAGCAACGCGTTTCCGCCGTATCCCGAGCCGACGCTCCAGACCAGCCCTTCTTCCGGAAAATGCATGATGAACCGCTTGCCCGGATCGAAATCGCCCACGGAATGAAGGCCTTTGACGAAACGCTCGCTGTTGCCGATCTTGTCGAGGACATGCCGGCCCATCCGGGTCATGATTCTCATGCTGACGGCCACGTAGGAAACGTCCGTGATCTGGACGCAGGCCTCGGCGTGGGGCGAATCGGGATGGCACATCATGTAGGGAAGGACGTACATCGTTTTCCCCCGCATGCAGCCTCTGGTGAGCTTGGTCATCTTTTCCCGGGCTTCCTTGGGGCTCATCCAGTTGTTGTTGGGGCCGGCGGCCGTCCTGTCCGGGTGACAGACGAAGGTCAGATGCTCGGTGCGGGCCACGTCGGTCGGATGGCTGCGGTGCAGGTAGGATTTCGGCCAGGATTCCTGGTTGAGTTCGCGGAAGATGCCGTGCGCCCCGATCTTCTCTTCGCTTGTCCCCATCTCGATGATGCGCCTCGCCTCGCCTTCCGAACCGTCGCACCAGTAGATGCTTTTCGGCCGAGTCAGCCCGGCGACGTCCTCGACCCATTTTTCAATCGGTGTGGCCATGAGATTCTTCCTGACGCATTATCGTACGGAAATCGATTTTAGCAGAAGAGGCGTCCTATCTCAAAATGATTATGACGGTCCGGGAATCGTGGCGCGGCCTGCCGCGGATCCGCCCCCTTGCGCGGCGAGGGCGTTGGGCCGGGTGAACGCTCCCGGGATTTGGAAAGGGCCGCCTTTCGCCTACTTGACCAGGCGCTCGAAGCGGGGATTGCCACGCAACGGATCCCATGACGGGTCGATGCGCAGGACGGACACCGTCAGATAAGCCCCGGCGGGGACGGCGAGAAGCTGCTCCAGCCGGCCGATGGCGCTCTCCAGGTCGCCGACGATCGTTTCAACGAAAGCCTGATTCAGAAGGAAAGCCGGCCCTTCCACGGGATCCCTGGACAGCGGGTACATCTCGACCGCCTGCTTGGCCCGCTCAACCGCTTCTTTCCCGTGCCCGAGGAAAGCGAGCGCCAGGGCGTGGGCCGCGACGACGCGATGGTCTTCGTGTCTTTCCTGGAGGGCTTTTTCAATGACGGCCAGCGCGCGAGAGGCATGCGTCTTCATCGAGGGCCAATCTTTCACGGCCCAGTCGACGGAGGCCGTCAGCAGGTCCCGTGGATTGTAGGAATTCGATTCCTCGATCACTTCCCTGGACATGGACGCCGCCGTTTTGAGGGCCGCGCCGAAGTCGCGTTCGAACCATTCCAGGTTGAACCAGGACGTCTCCGTCCCCACGGTCCGGGGCAGTGTCTCAAGGGAGGCGCGGCAGCCCCGGGTGTCGCCGTATCCCATGAGCCTTACCTCGCCCTTGCTAACGATGGCCGGTTCATACTTGGGATCGATGAGGAGAGCGCGGTTATGCCAGGTTTCGGCTTCGGTGAACCTTCGGAGCGCGGAATACCCGTGCCCGATTTGAACGGCGAGATCGGTCATGCGCGGATTGATCTTGAACGATTTCTCAAGGGTGCGCAGGGATTCCTCCCATTTCCCCTGACGCCTCTGGATATACCCCAGCAGGAACGGGGAATACTGCGGGTAGGCTTTTTGAACCGTTTCGAAAATCTGGGACGCCCTGTCATAATCCTGCAGCCCGCGATAATAATAATAAGCCAGGTTGACCCGCGCCTCCGGCGATTCCGGATCGATTTCGAGAGCTTCGTCGATGGCCGCCTTCATCTTGGCCAGACGGCCTTCGCTCCGGTCCTGTCCCATCATATAGTAAACATAATGGCAACCGGAGAGGAGGTTGTAGGCCTGGACGAAACGCGGGTCCAGCCGGACCGCTCTTTCCAGCAGTTCGATGGCGTCCCCGCATAATTTAGGGGAATTTTCCCTGTAGCCCTTGGAGTTCAAAGTGGAGGCCTTGAGGAAGAGATCATAGGCCTCGATATTTTTCGTCGGCTTGGCCATCAGGATGCGGCGCTCCGGCTCGAGGATGGCGATATCCAGTTTTCTCGTGACCTCTTCGGCGATCTCGGACTGGAGCGAAAAGACGTCTTCGAGAACACGGTCATAGGATTCGGACCAGATCTGGGTGCTGTTCGACGCCGCGACGAGCTTGGGAGTGACCCGCACGCGCCCGCCTCCCAGCGCGGTTTTCTCCCATCGGACCGTGCCTTCCAAGGCATAATCCACGCCCAGTTCCTCGCCGATCTGCTTGGCCGTTTTCTGCGTCCTTTTATAGAGGGCGGCCGTGGTCCGGGAGATGACGCTCAGGCCGTGGACGGCCGCCAGGCGGTTGGTGATTTCCTCGCTGATCCCGTCGGCGAAGTATTCGTCGCCGGCGGCGCCCAGGTTCTCAAAGGGAAGGACGACGAGGGAATGCGTTCCCGGCGGCGTTTCGGGGGCTTCCTTCCTGAATAACAGGAAGGCCGCGGCGGCCGTCAGGATGACGGCGATGCCGCCGACGGCGAGCCGCCGGCGGGCGCCGGCTTTCCCGGGGACTCGCGGCCGGGTCCCCGCCCTTGTCCGCGCGGTTTCCCCGGCCGGGGTCTTTGCGGCTCCGAGCAGCCTTTCGAGGTCGCCGCGAAGCTCGTCCGCCGTCGCGTACCTCAGGTCCCTGGATTTCTCCAGCAAACGCAGGATGATCCGGTTGAGTTCCCCAGAGATCTGGGGATTCAGCTCGACGGGAGGACGGGCCGCTTCGTTTTTATGCTTGAGGGCGACGCTCAAGCTGCTCGTCCCCTCGAAGGGAAGACGGCCGGTGACCATCTCGTAGAGGATGACGCCCAGGGCGTAAATGTCCGACTGGGGGCCGACGGCCTTGCCTTCGACCTGTTCGGGCGACATGTATTCCGGTGTGCCGATCATCGCTCCCGTCCGCGTGACCCCCTCGGAATCGACGCTGCGGGCGATGCCGAAGTCGAGGATCCGCGCGTTTCCGTCGTGGTCGATGATGATGTTCGAGGGCTTGAGGTCGCGGTGGACGACGCTCAGGCGGTGGGCTTCGGCCAGGCCTTCGCAGACCTGGACGGCGATTCCGACGGCCGTCCTTTCGCTGAGGGGCTTCGTCATGCGGAGCACGTTTTTCAGGTCTTCGCCGTCCACGTATTCCATGGTGAAATAATGAGTCCCGCCCTCCTCGCTCAGGTGGTACATCCGGCAGACGTTCTTGTGGGATATCCTGCGGGCGATCCTCAGTTCGTTCGAGAAGCGGTCGATGGTCTTCGGGTCGGCGGCGATCTCGGGACGGATGAGCTTGAGCGCGACTTCTTCGTCGATTTTCGTGTCGAGGACCCTGAAGACGCGGCCCATGCCGCCCTCGCCCAGGTCCTCGATGATCTCGTAGCGGCCGGCGAAAAGGGTTCCGCGGCCGAATCCCTTGAATCCCGGCGGATAATCCAGGGTGGGGGCCTCGACGCCGTCCGACGGATGAAGCGGCGTCGCGCAGTTGCCGCAATACCGCGAGTCAGCCGGATTGGCGGTGTGGCATCTCGGGCATTCGACTTCCATAATTCATCCGCTGATTATAATTACGAAAAGAATACCTCCTTGGTTTCATTTCGTCAACAGGCGGGATGTCCGTTTTCGCCGTCATCCGGATCGAAGACATGGACGGAGGCCGGCTTCACCCGCCCGCGGCCGATCCCGCCGGCTTGACTTCATCCCCCCGGCGGCGATATAAAAAACCCGAGGGATAAAATGCCGTTTCTGATCGTCTCCGAGAAGGACAGGCCGGGCCGGAGCTATAAGCTTGTCCGGCCGGCGACGACCATCGGCCGGCGTCCGACAAACGACGTCGTCCTTTCCGATCCCTTCGCCTCCCGGGTCCACGCGGAAATCGTCGCCCTTGAAGGCGGGCGCTTTGAGATCCGCGACATCGGGGGGAAACATCCCGTCCACGTCAATGAAAACCTCGTTTCCCGGCATGTCCTCGTCCCGGGTGACAAGATCCGGATCGGGAATTCAACGATCGTGTTCGAGGCGGAGGAACGTCCTGGATCCGCTCCGATCGAATTGGCCGCCCCGGAGACCCTGCCGCGGGAGCCGGTCGAAGTCGTCTCCCTGGACACGCGAAAAACCATCCCGTTTCAGATGGACGTTTTCACGTCCAAGGACATCCTCGTCCTGCAAAAGGACCACCAGCGGCTGATGCTTCTCTATGAATTCGCCAAGACCGTTCACTCGCATCTGGACGACCCCCGGTGTCTCATGGAGGAAATCCTGAACACCGCGTTTCAAACGCTGGACGCGGAGAGAGGCTTCATCGCCCTTGTCGACGAGACGACAGGGGAATTGAATTGCGAACTCGCGAGGGATCTGTCGGCCGGCGTGAAGACGGACAAGCTCAGCGTCAGCCGCACGATCGTCCATAAGGTTCTCCGGGAAGGAACCGCCCTGTTGACGCTGGATGCCCTCCAGGACAACCAGTTCGGGAGAGCCCGAAGCATCCTGGAATACGAGATCCGCTCGGCCATGTGCGTGCCTCTTCTCTTCGAGGACAAGATCCTGGGAGTCATCTATCTCGACAACAGGGCCTCGGCGGGGCGGTTCAATCAGGACGACCTGGTGTTCCTGGTGGCGCTGAGCCAGCTGGCGGGCATCGCCCTGGGCAACGCCAACCTTCACCGGCAGGTCGTTCAGGAAAATATCCGCCTGGTCAACGCCCTCAAGCCGCGGATCGAGATCCCGGGCCAATCGGCGGGGATGACGGATGTCCTGACGACGCTCAAAAAAGCGGCTCCGCGGGACGTCACGGTCCTCGTGGAGGGCGAGACGGGGACGGGCAAGGAGATCATCGCCAAGGCCATCCACGCCTTGTCGCCGAGGAGCGACAAGCCGTTTGTGGCCGTGAATTGCGCCGCCATCCCCAAAGATCTGATCGAAAGCGAGCTGTTCGGGCACGAAAAAGGGGCGTTCACGGGCGCCCAGGCGACACGCGAGGGAAAATTCCGCCAGGCCGAGGGCGGCACGCTTTTTCTGGACGAAATCGGCGACATGAGCCTCGATACGCAGGCCAAGGTATTGAGGGCCATCGAGGAAAAGGAAATTCAGCGGGTCGGCGGGACCCAGGTTTTTCGGGTGGATGTCCGGGTCATAGCGGCCACGAATAAAAACCTCGGCCGCGAAGTCAAACAGGGACGCTTCAGGGAAGATCTTTTTTACCGGTTGAACGTCGTCCCTCTCAGGTTGCCGCCCCTCCGCGAGCGCCGGGAAGATATCCTCCCCCTGGCGGACCTTTTTATCGCCGGCCGGGTCAAAAAAATCTCCCCCAAAGCCTGCCAGCTGCTGCGCGCTTACAGCTGGCCGGGGAACGTCCGGGAGTTAAAAAACTGCATGGAGCGGGCCGTCGTCCTGGGCGATGGCGAGATCATTCAGCCCGAGGATCTGCCTCCGCACGTCCGCGCCGGCGGGATGGCCATATCCGCGCCTCCCGAATCCCTCGAGAGCTTTGAGAAGGACCACATCGCCCGCGTTTTACGCGGGACGAACGGCAAGAAAACCGACGCCGCCCGCATCCTGGGCATCAGCCGGCAAACCCTCGACAACAAGATCAAGAAATACGGGATCAAGATATGAACGGCCCCCCGCTTTCCGCATCCCGAAGGTCATTTGAGAACAGCCCCCGTCCTAGAAGCGTTCCATCAGGAGATCATCGACGGGTTCCTTGCGGAAATGTATGCTGTGCTTCTTCAGCTTCTGGTTGAGCGTCGTGTACTTGAGGTTCAAGAATCTTGAGGTCCCCTTCTGATTGCCGTTGAATTTTGACAGGGTCCTGCAGAGAATGATTTTTTCCAGCCGTTCCAGGAATTCCCTGAGATCGATTTTGTTTTGCAGCCGGTAGTACTCCGTGAAAAGGTCGAAAACCTCCTGCTCGAATTTGAATTGGAGGAGCTTCGCCCGGAATTCAAGTTCGCGGTCCCGCCCGTCGCCGGGGGAGGGACTTTCGGCCGGATGGAGCTGTCCCCAGTGAGAATAAGGCGCTTCTTCAGATCGGCTTTTTGTGTTTTCATGCATGTCGTTTTCCTTTCGGCCCGTTTTTTCTTGCAAGATCACGTCTCCTGCTGTTCTCACCGGTGAACCGGCACCAAATCTATTGCAAAAAATATGCCAGCTTGGGACGTGACATCACGGGTTTGATAAAACGGGGCGAAAAGGCGCCCGGGGATCCGGGCCCTTTAAGCGGAAAAATCGGGAGGATGCGCCCCCCGCCCCGGTCCGCCCCCTTGCTTGTCGTCCGGCCGGAAGATCGGCCCGCATCGATGATCCGATTCGGGATTCCGCCTTCCCGATGAGCCGGCCGTTGCACGGGATATCCGGCGCGGAACGGGAGCACACCCCCTTTTCGGAGCGGGTTTTCCGGTTCCGGCCGGATTAAGGGATGTCGTGAAAACCCGGTCCAGGGCGATAAGCGGCCTGGCCCCCGGAGCCGTTCACCCGCGGTCATCCGGCGCGACTCCATCCATTTTGCGGTGACAACGACAAAAACTTGGACAATTCCGGCCGTAATCCAATAATTCATTCTTTATCTGCAATTTATGTAGAGGCGTGTATATTTTTTTTGTATTTCAGTTAAATAATTAGACGTTTTCCCCCCGGATTTCGGTTTTCTCCCCTGGAATGATCTTGGCACCGTTTTTGCAAAATACAAGAAATGGAAAGGGAGTTGATCTCTTGATTGAGAATTTCGATTCAGCCGACCTCGCGGAGGAGCGGCTTGAATGAGGAGGTGTCATTGAAGAACGCAATCAGTTCGTGGTCTCCATAGGCGGAGCAGACGAATTGCTCCGGGGGGGAATGGATAACTTTATTTTGAAAAGGAGGCAAGTTTGAAAAAAGCGATTTTTGTGGTTGTCTCAGTGCTCATGCTTCTCTTCCTTTTTGGCGCGTTTGCCTCGGCGCAGGACTTCGGCTCCATCCGGGGTGTCGCCAGGGACTCGAACGGCAACCCCGTGCCCGGCGTCAACGTGACGCTCAGCGGATCCAAGATCGCTCCCATGTCGGCAAACACCACCGAGGGAGGCAACTTCCGCTTTCTGAACCTGCCCGTGGCCGGCGACTACGCGCTGAGGCTCGAACTTTCCGGTTTCAAGACGGTCATCCGGGATAAGCTGGCTGTCTCCTTCGGCAAAGACCTCAATTTCGAGGTTGTTCTGGAGCAGTCGGCCATCAGCGAGGAGGTGATCGTCACCGGTAAGGCCCCGGTCATCGATACGAAGAAAGCGCAGGTCGGGGTGAACGTCGGGGAGGAAATGATCATGCAGCTGCCCACCGCCCGGAATCCCTGGGTCATCATGTCCCTCATACCGGGCATGCTGATCGACCGGGAGGATGTCGGCGGCAACGAAGGCGGGCAGCAGTCTTCCTATTACGGTCACGGCTCGAAGGAGGACGACAACACCTGGAACGTCGATGGAGCCAATATCACCGACAACTCGGCTCTGGGGGCCGCCCCGTCCTATGTCAATATCGCGAGCTACGAGGAAGTCCAGATCAACTACGGCAACAACGACATCAAGTCACAGACGGGCGGAGTCCAGGTCAACCTCGTTTCACGGCGCGGCGGAAATCATTACTCCGGGATGTTTTACCTTGATGCCGAGGACAAGAACTGGCAGGCCGAGAACGTGCCGGATGCCATGAAAGATCTCGGTTACAGGGCCGCCGGGGTCAACAGGGTCTACCTGTACGGCGCGAACTTCGGAGGGGCCCTGATCAAGGACCGTTTGTGGTTCTTCGGCTCCTGGGGGGTTCAGGATCTGGATAAACTCACGCTGGCAGGCGGATCGGACAAGACATGGCTCGTTTCAGGCTATGCCCGGATGGACGTGCAGCTGTCCAAATCCACGAAATTCAACGGATTCCTGGAATACGACATCAAGAAAAAGTATGGACGGGCGGCGATTGATTTCACGCAGCAGGACGCCGACACGCTCTGGAACCAGGAAGGCCCCGGCTATCTGTGGAAGGGCGAGATCGAGCAGATGTTCGGGAATCTCTATCTCAACGGCAAGGTCCTTTATACCAACGGGGGCTTTTCTCTGATCCCCGTGAAAGGGCACCGGACATCGAACGGCTCCGGCGCTTACGCCGTTTTCCTTGAATACCCTTCGTACTACCTCAAGGGGAATATCGACGACTACGGGACCAACCGCGATTCCATCGATTTCAACCTCAGCGGCGTCTATTTCGCCGAGAAGATCCTCGGCGGCGACCACGAATTCAAGTTCGGCGTCGACTATATGACGGCGACGTCCTCCACCTACGATTACTACGAAGGAAACCTGGCGCTCCACTACTACGGTCCAGACGAAACGATGCCGACCGGCGAGTACTGGGAGGCGTGGCTGTTCCGCGACTACAAAACCCACGATTCCTTTTCCCGCATATCCGCCTACCTGCAGGATACCATGACGTTCGGCCGCCTGGTCGTCAACCTCGGGGTTCGCTACGACCAGGAAAGCTGTCTCGTCAAAGACCTCTCTATTCCGGCGTCTCCCTGGCTTCCCCAGTATCTGGCCGCCATCCAGGTGGATACGTTCGATCCGGGAGTCAAATGGAAGGTCTGGTCTCCGCGGTTGAGCCTGAGCTATGATCTTTTCGGGACGGGAAAGGACGTCATCAAGCTGTCCCTGGCGCGTTATGGTTCACAATCCGGGAACAACCTCGCGGATTGGATCAACCCGCTCGGCTGGACCGAAATCGATGTTCTCTGGCAGGACCTCAACGGCGACGAACGCGTCACGTCGGACGAGCTCTTCGGCTACAACTGGGACAAGGAAGCCTTGGACGACGTCAACAATCCCGACTACTGGATCGACAGCACGCGCGTCAACACGGAGAGTCCGGCGGCCGTCACTCCGACCTACAAGTACGATCCCAAGTTCAACTCGCCGCTCCTGGACGAGCTCAGCCTGTCCTACGAAAAGGAGCTCTTCACGGATTTCGCCGGCCGCGTCGAGTTCTTCTACAAGAAACGGCATAAAGACATTTGGACGAGAGGGATGTCGACGACCGGGGAGATCGAGACCGACGCCAACTATTATCTGGCCGGCCATGACGAGGTCACGGGTAACGATTACTACGGCCGCTACACGCGATTCCCCTACCGCTACAGGACCAATCACAAGAAGGCCTATGACCGGTACCTGGGAAGCCAGGTCGTCTTCACCAAGCGGCTCTCCAACCGGTGGATGATGAACACTTCCTTCACCTATTCCGATTTCCGCAGGTATTACAAGGGCGAATTCGTCGGCGTTATCGATGACCTCAGCTCGCGCGAGATCATGACCTACGGGCGCAACAACGAGGCCTATTTCGACGGCGGCGTCGTGGCTCCGGAAAGCGGCGGATCCGGCATCGAGGGCATTTTCGTCAACTCGCGGTGGGTGTTCAAGCTTTCCGGCCTTTACGAGCTGCCCTGGGGAATCACCTTCAGCGGCGTGTTCTCGGGCCGGGACGGCTACCCCTACCGTCCTTACCAGCTGATCACCCTCCCGGGCATCGGAGAAAAGAAGATTTACGGCAATCCCGGCGGCAAGTGGGGTGATCAAAGGCTGCCGGCTTTCTGGACGCTGAACTTCAGAATCGAAAAGAGATTCCAGATTACCGAGACGTCCGCTTTCACTCTGGCCGCCGACGCGTTCAACATCACGAACTCCGCTCATTCGCTGAAGAAGGAAAACAGCCTCACGGCCGATAATTACCAGCAGGACCTCCTGATCCTCAATCCCCGCGTGTTCCGGTTTGGGGTCCGGTTCAATTTCTGACCTGACTGACTCATTCTTTTAAGGGGGACGGCCCGGCGGGCCGCCCCCCTCACTCATTTCGATCGCGAGAGGGGGATGGCGGTGAAAAAGAAAAGAGCCGCGATGCCGGGATGCAAGGCGTCTCCCCTGGGCGCCGCGCTGCTGGCCGCTTTCAGCCTGGCCGTCGGCCCACGCGCTGCGTTTCCTGAAGCGAAAAAAGAACTCAACATCCTCCTGATCACCATCGACACCCTGCGCGCGGACAAGCTCGGCTGCTACGGCAACCGGGATCCTCTGACGCCGAATATCGACGGGCTGGCCGCGCAGGGATTCCTTTTCGATCAAGCCTTCGCCCATGCCCCGACCACCCTTCCTTCGCACACGTCCATCCTTACGGGCATGACGCCGCTCGGCCATGGAGTGCATGACAATTCGAATTTCGTGGTCGGGTCGAGTTCTCTGACTCTGGCCGAGCATCTGAAATCGAACGGCTACGCGACGGCGGCCTTCGTCGGCGCCTTCCCTCTCGATTCCCGGTTCGGCCTGACTCAAGGCTTCGATGTCTACGACGACAATTACG
>Ga0228535_1001337_pt1 | contig 39314 bp, 33 predicted proteins | sample SJ1metagenome_FD_168457 | JGI IMG/M metagenome (GOLD analysis project Ga0228535, IMG submission 168457) | Enriched culture of PCE-dechlorinating microbial communities from Ithaca, New York, USA - SJ1 | ecosystem: Engineered > Modeled > Simulated communities (microbial... > Unclassified | place... | reverse complement strand
GCCGCACCGGCAGGCTTTTTTCATCCGCGGGCACCATCGAGGTATTCCATTCGAATCCCGCCCTCCCCGCCATTTGATAAAGAGTCTGCCGCACAGGCAGGCTTTTTTCAGCCGCGGGTACCATCGAGGTATTCCATTCACAACAAAGGTATTGACAAAGGAATTCAAATGTAATATTATCAATAAAATAAAGTCTATAGATTTAGTAGGAGTTATTTTAAAGTGAGGTTATCAAAACGCGGGGAATATGGATTAAGGGCAATGATTGCCCTGGCAGAACCTGAGGAAAACGGGAATGCGCCGGAGATGATGCAGATCAAAGATATTTCCGCGCGTGAAAAGATTCCCTCGAAGTATCTCGAACAGATCCTGCTTACCCTGAAGAACTCAGGCTTTCTGCACAGCAAAATGGGTATTGGCGGTGGGTACTACCTGGCAAAACCGGCTCAAGACATCACACTGGGGCAAATTTTCCGCTTACTTGATGGCCCGGTTGCACCGATCAAATGCGTCAGCCAGATCGCATACGAACCCTGCAACTGCCCGGATGAACGAACCTGTGGGTTAAGGCTTGTAATGGGTGATGTCCGTAATGCCATTGCTAATATTTTAGATAACACTACCCTGGCAGATGTGGTCAACCGCCAGAATTTCATCCGAAAGCAATTGTACGGATAACTTCCAGAAAAACCTTTGTTTTTTTGTTTCTATAGCATACTAAAATAATAGACTTTATATACTATCGAAAAGGGAGTTTAACATGAAAAAACGCATCTGGAGAATACTAGCCGTGGTAGTAATCCTCACTTCCCTGCTGGCAGCCTGCGGCGGCCCAACCGGAGGAACTGCTGAAGAGGCAAACAGCACTGATCTTCAGGGCACACTCACCATCTCAGGAGCCTTCGCCCTTTATCCCATGATGACTGTTTGGGCAGAGGAATTTTCCCGGCTGCATCCCGATGTCTACTTTGATGTACAGGGCGGCGGCGCCGGTAAAGGCATGACCGATACAATCACGGGTGCAGTTGACATTGGCATGGTCTCCCGGGCTATTAAAGATGAGGAGATTGCCAAAGGGATCTTCTGGATCCCGGTAACCAAAGATGCAGTCTTTCCAATTATCAGCGCTGAAAATCCTTTTGCCGAGCGCATTATGGCGCAAGGGTTGTCACAGGAAGTAATCCATAAGATTTACATCTCAGGCGAAATCACTACCTGGGGAGAAGTATTAGGCGACCCTGCCATCTCAGATGAAATCCACATCTTTACCCGGTCAGATGCTGCCGGCGCGGCAGAACAGTGGGCCAAGTATGCCGGTGGTGAAGCTCAGGAAGACCTGTTAGGGATCGGTGTCAACAGCGAGCCATCAATTGTGGATACAGTCAGCAAAGATCCGCTGGGTATCGGATACGGCAACCTGAATAGCATCTTTGATATGGGCAGTGGTAATGCTGTGGCAGGAATCATGGTTCCCCCGCTCGATGTCAATGCAGATGGGGTTGCCAACCCCGAAGAAGTATTCACACAGAAAAAAGAGGCCATGCAGGCAATCGCTGATGGAACCTACCCTTCTCCCCCCGCCCGTTTTGAGAACCTGGTAACAATGGGAAAACCCGAGGGGCTGACTCTCGCCTTCCTGCAATGGATATTAACGGATGGGCAGCAGTACCTGGAAGAAGCTGGTTTTGTTCCTCTCACCCCTGAACAGCAAACCGCAGCCCTCGAAAAACTGGAATGATGCAGCAAAAACCTTCAGACCCTTTAAGCCAGGGTAGCAGGCAAACCCAGGCCTTCCTTCAAACCCGCAACCGCCGTGACAGGACCGCCCGCAAAGCCTTCTTTGGGATCACGCTGATACCGGTATTCCTTATCATTGTCATCACCTGCTTGCTGGTGATACGCGCCTGGCCGATCCTCAGTTCACAGCCGCTGGCAGACTTGTTGCTTGGAGAAGTTTGGAAACCCACGAATGAACAATTCGGATTTCTTCCATTCATTCTGGGCACACTCTGGGTAACGTTAGTTGGAGTAATCCTCGCTGTGCCAGCTTGCCTGCTGGTCGCAATCTACCTTGCAGAATATGCCAGGCGCTCAACCCGTACCATCGCCAAGCCTGTTCTCGATCTGCTGGCAGCCATACCATCAGTTGTTTACGGGGTTTGGGGCTTGCTTGTCATCGTTCCCTTTGTTGATGACATCCTGGGGCCATTCTTTCACCGCTGGCTTGGTTTTGTTCCGGTTTTTTCTGTGACTCAGCCAACTGGTTTTGGGATCTTTGCCGGCGGTATTGTCCTTGCAGTGATGATAGCGCCACTCATCATCGCTGTAACATTTGAGGTTCTTTCCACCGTTCCAGATGAACTTCGACAGGCTTCATTAAGCCTTGGTGCAACCCGATGGCAAACTATAAGCAAGGTGGTTCTGCCCCGCGTCCTGCCCGGGATCATTGCTGCCGTAGTGCTGGGCGCCTCACGCGCGCTTGGAGAAACCATGGCCGTACTGATGGTGGTAGGAAACGTACCCTCCATTCCTACTTCTATTTTCGACACCGCATACCCGCTAGCCGCCCTGATTGCTAACAACTTTGGCGAAATGATGTCCATCCCCTTGTATGATGCTGCGTTGCTAAGCGCTGCACTCTTACTGCTGGTGATTATCATGGTTTTCAACATTCTGTCGACCTTTGTCCTGCAAAGGATCCTTGGAAAGGCAAGGATATGAAAAAGAATCCTTTTGCTAAGCGCCACATAATTGAAACCTGCATGAAGGTGATCATGCTGGCATCGCTGATCCTGGTAACGGGTACGCTGGGGCTTATCTTATGGACAATCATCAAGAATGGCATTCCGGCAATGAGCTGGGAAATGCTCACCCAGGTACCCAAAGGCGGCTTCTACATGGGTAAAGAAGGTGGAATACTCAACGCCATCATCGGCTCGCTTTATCTCGCCGGCGGCGGGACTGTCCTGGCGTTGGTTTGCAGTTTGCCCATTGCGTTGTACCTCAAAGCATACCTGGGTGAATCAAAGTGGGGCTCGTATGTACGCCTAGCCCTGGATGTTCTTTGGGGCATCCCTACTATCGTTTATGGCGCATTTGGATTTGCGATAATGGTTTCCTTAGGTTTGCGGGCTTCACTTCTGGCAGGCATTATCGTTTTGGCTCTGATTGAGCTTCCCATTATGACCCGCGCCATGGATGAGGTGATCAGCCGTATGCCGTTGGAGGTTGAACAGGCGGCTTTGGCAGTAGGCTCTACCAGGCTGGAAGTTGCCCTGCGAGTGGTCACAAGACAGATGCTGCCAGGCATCATTACGGCCGTTTTACTTGCTTTTGGCCGCGGAATTGGTGATGCTGCTTCAGTGCTGTTCACCGCAGGATACACCGACCGCATCGTTACATCTTTGTTCCGCCCGACCGCATCTTTACCTCTGGCTGTATTCTTTCAGCTGGGTTCGCCCTTCCCCGAAGTTCGCGCCAGGGGATATGCAGCTGCTTTCATCCTTACCGTGATAGTGCTGATTGTCAGTTTCGGGGCGCGGTTGCTCTCTTCACGGTTGGGTAAATACACAATTAAGTGAAAGGGTGAAATGGAACCTCATATCCAGGTAAAAGACCTGAATGCTTTTTACGGCAAGCAACACGTACTCAAGAATATCAACATTGAAATACCCAGGAATAAAATCACCGTCATCATGGGCCCGTCAGGATGTGGTAAATCCACTCTCTTGAAAACATTCAACCGTTTTTTTGAACTGACTGAATACACCAGGTTGACGGGCAATGTACTGATTGACGGGCAGGATATTTACAACAGGGATGTAGATGTGACAGAAGTGAGAAAAGTGGTGGGATTGCTTGCCCAGCGTCCGGCAGTGCTGCCTATGTCCATATTTGATAACGTCGCCTATGGCATGAATATTCACAACATGAAAAAGGACCGCAATAAAACCCGGGAAGCCGTACAGCATTACCTTGAAATTGCGGGGTTGTGGGAAGAAGTCCATACACGCCTGCACGACCCTGCAACCGGATTATCTATTGGACAGCAGCAGCGGCTATGCCTTGCGCGCGGGCTGGCGGTTGAACCGGAAATCATCCTGGGGGATGAACCAACTTCTGCGCTTGATCCCATTTCATCCCAGAACATTGAGAAACGTTTGATTGAGCTAAAGAAGGATTACACCATCGTCATTGTCACCCACACATTGCGGCAAGCAAAACGGCTGGCAGATCATGTTATCTATATGTATTTGGGCGAAGTAGCCGAGACAAATTCTGCGCCAGAGATTTTTACCAACCCAAAACACGAACGCACAAAGCAGTATTTAGACGGTATTTTCTAGAATATTCAAGGTTTTACAAATCGAATGAATAGCTTGTTATTTGAAGAGGTCTGAAGTCTTATTACAGCCTGCAAATCCGGTAAACGGGGAATAACAGAGCAGGATAACGCTGGATCTATCTATTATTAGAATTTTGCAGGTAGGCGGCAATTGGAAATCCTAAAATGCTGGGTATCCAAAACGATATTAAACGATAACCAAGGATTACCACCACTGCAGTAGCATTAGGTATTCCCAACCCGGTATAAAGGGCAGCCATACTGCTTTCTATTACACCAACACCGCCCGGAAGAAAAAACGCCAGTCTACCCAATATCAAAGGAAGTGCATAACCTGAGAGTAACACCCCAAGGCTAATGTGATCGCCCGTTGCGAAAAAAACACAATAAAGTGTAAGCATATCGAATGAAACGTTAATGAAGGCTCCCAGGAACAGGTGCAGCCATTTCCCTTTCCATAATTCGTCCCAGGCGAAGAAGATGATGTCAACTTCATTTTGAATCAAGTCTGGATTAAATGGTTGGTGCCGCAGTTTTGCAAATGTTTGCCCGAACCATTGAATCACGCTAGAGGCTCGTTCTCGATAATGACTGGCAAGGAATGAAAGGATGATTACTGCACTTAAGAACGCAAGGGTAATGCTGAATCCAATTATTTGTGTTTTTGTTAGATCGTGAACAAGGAAAAGGTGGATAACCCCAAAAAATGAGAACACAACAAGCATTAAACTGGTAAATAAGGAGGGAAATAAACTTGCTAATGTCGCCCCAACAACACTTCCTTTCTCATTGCTGGTCCATTTGAATATGGCAGCTGAACTTCCCACAGTACCACCAGCAACCAAAGCAACGCTGGCAGCGCCAAGAACGACCAGAGTGCTGCGATATAACGGAACAGGTTGGTTCACCAGTTCCAGGGTATTTTGAAGTAAAAATCCGCTGCCAATGTAACTAATTGTTTGGGCAATAAATGCCAATCCTACTGCCCAAAAAAGCATTTTTGAAAGAATTTTCCAGGAATTTTCCAGGGTGGTGATTTGCGGAAGTAAAAGATGTACAGCCAACCCTAAAATAATTAAAGTGACCAGGTGCTGCCAAAATGCCTTAGTTTTTGTCCGCTCAATTTTGTTCTTCAAAACTTAATCTCCGTATTTGCGGTAAAACCAGCGTTTCAATGTCTCTGCCGAAACAAAATAGGCCGCAACAATTCCAAGAATCACCAAATAATACAAAGGCTGTAAGGGCTTGAACCCCAATAAACCTCCAAGCGGTATATAAGGAAGCAGCAATGTGAACAGGATTACAGCACTTGTGACAGCCAGGATAGTTTTACTGGGACGGCTGTGAATAAATGGCAGCCTTGATCGAATTGCAAAAACGACCACACCTGCTGAAAGGATGGATTCAATAAACCAACCGGTCTGAAATGTTTGTTCATTTGCCTTCATCAACCAGATCAAAACACCAAATGTAGCAAAATCAAAAATAGAACTGAGCGGCCCAAAAAACAGCATGAAATGGCGGATGAATTTGATATCCATGCGATGAGGACGTTCTATATAAACATCGTCAACGCGATCACTGGCGATAGTCATCTCGGGGAGGTCCGTCAAGAAATTGATCATTAATATTTGCTTTGGCAACATTGGGAGAAATTTTAAAAACAGCGATGCGCCTGCCATACTGAACATGTTCCCAAAATTTGCACTTGTTGCCATAAAAATATACTTAAGGGTATTTGCAAAAGTTTTTCTACCTAAAATAATGCCTTCTCTCAGTACATCCAGATCCTGTTTGAGCAAGACTAAATCGGCAGACTCTTTTGCCACATCCACAGCGTTCGCAACGGATATTCCAACATCAGCGGAATGCAACGATGGCGCATCATTGATACCGTCACCCATGTAGCCCACAACATGTCCTCTCTTTTTGAGGGCCAGTATGATCCGTTCTTTTTGATTGGGGTCTACTTCGGCAAAAATAGCCGTTTCCTCTACAACATGCAGAAGCGCATCTTCGTGTAGATTATCTAAATAAGTTCCCGTTAATATCTTAATATCACCCAATCCAATGATTTGTCCGAGGTGTTTGGCTACCAGCTGGTTATCGCCAGTGATTACCTTAAGATTTACCCCCATTTTCGCCAGAACTTGAATGGTTTCCAATACGCCTTCTTTTGGAGGATCAAAGAATAACAAGAAACCGATAAACACCATGTCACTTTCACATTCTTTGGAGTAACACCGCTGCTGGTTTCTTAAAAATTTAATGGCCACTCCCAGGACGCGATAACCCTGCGCACTCCACATTTCAAAATTCGATTGAATTCTTTTCTGTTCTTCTTCACCAAGGTTAATTTCCTCATCTCCTATTTGCACTTTCGTGCAAACAGATAAAATATTTTGGAGGGCTCCTTTTGAAATCAATTTGTGTACTGTCCCATTTTCTTCAACCACTATGGATAATCGTTTGCGGATGAAGTCATAGGGTATTTCGTCTACTTTCGCATAATCCTGTATGCCTTCAATGGGCTGACTGATGATCGCGTCATCAAGAGAATTTTGCATTCCAGTCTGCATTTTTGCGTTCAAGTAGGCATATAAATTCACAAGTTTCGAAGGTGCACCTGTTACATCTAAAGCGCCGTCTAAACGGACAACCCCCTGGGTGAGGGTGCCGGTTTTGTCAGTGCAAAGGATATCCATACTTCCGAAATTCTCAATCGATTCAAGCCGCCTGACGATCACACCATGCTTTGCCATCTCTTGTGAGCCTTTGGAGAGATTGATATTGATTATGGCAGGAAGAAGCTGAGGGGTTAATCCAACCGCCAGGGCAATCGAAAAAAGTAATGCATCCAGAACGGGTTTGTGGAAGAAAACGTTAAAGAAGAAAATCCCAAATACAAGGAAAAACATTACTTCAGTAAGAAGATAACCCAGTTTTCGAATACCGCTTTCAAATTCGGTTTCGGGTGGACGCAGAGATAGATGATCAGCAATTTGACCTATAGCTGTTCGCAAGCCCGTTTGAACAACCAATACCCGTGCAGAACCACTGCGAACATTAGTGCCCATAAAAACGACATTTGTCTGTTGAGAAATGCCGGTATTTTCCGGCAGAGTGCCTGGCATTTTTTCAACTGGAAATGTTTCTCCAGTTAATGCAGCCTGACTTACAAAGAAATCAGTAGCTTCAAGAACACGGCCGTCTGCTGGAATTAAGTTGCCAGCAGACAGCAGAACGAGATCACCCGGAACAATTTCTTCCGAGGGTACAGATACCGCAAGTCCATCTCGAATGACAGTTGATTTAAATGAAACTTGTTGTTTTAATTTTTGAGCAGCATTGTTGGCAGAAAATTCCTGGAAGAAACTGAGTAATGCACTTCCCACAACTATCATTAATACAATAATCGCATCTGTCCAGTCTTTTAGAAACGCCGAAATAATTGTGGCGGCTAAGAGAATCAACACAATAGGACTTTTGAATTGATTAAGGAATAGCCTGACCGGTGTAACTTGCTTTTTAGATGAAACTTGATTAGGCCCCAATTGTTTGAGGATATTCTGGGCTTCTTTTTGGCTTAACCCACTGGAGCTGGATTTAAGGCTCTTTTGTAATTCTAGTTCAGGGATAGACCAAAAATGATCAGGTTCCATGCGATTACCTCTTTTCCAATACCTGCAATGTGCTAATTATAGATTGTTTTCCCGCCTGCGCCAGAAGGTGGGAGGTTTATTGAAAGTGAGACATAACTTCTTTACAAATAAAACCGCATGAAGAATAATTAAGCAGATCAATCCTTTTGAACAATGGCATCCCATTCAGTGATTCTAGTAAAATAATCATGGGCATGGAATATCAGGAAATCTACTTTAAATGAGTGCCACTTTTATTGTTATCATAGTTCTGGCTGGTGTCGCGGTGGTCAGCCTGGCTGCAGGCTGGCTGATCGCTGAGCGGGGACATTTCCTGCTGCCTTCATCTCGGAAGTTCATCCCCGGCCTCAATTTTCATCCCACCATCGCCTTTAAAAGCCTTCTTACCTACATCTATCACCGCTTCCCAAACCTGGTCCTGGGTTCCTGATCAACGTGGTCCATCCCTATTTAAATGGCCCGTTCAAAAAGTATGTCCGGGAGCATTATCACGGTAAAGTACTCACCCCGGAACTGGCTGAAGCGGTCATCAACCTCGATCACGAGATTCCCCTGCAAGACCTGAGTCAGCATGTCATCCCTTACCCCACAGCACGCGATATCCTGTTGCAGCTGCCGCTCCGCACGCCCAAAACATTGCGAGCCGACCCGGGTATACCTGATCATCGGGAAACCATTCACCGATTTTGCCCTGGAGCATCACCCCAGGCAAAGCAACCGCCTGACAAAAGAGGAAGCCATCCAGCTTTTGCGGGAAGAACATCAGCGCGGGCATATGCATAATGCTTTCTTCAAGGAAGACCGCCTGAACTGCTTTTATGTTATTTGCAACTGCTGCCCCTGTTGCTGCGGTGAACTGGAAGCCATGTTAAAGTATCACAATCCCATGATCGCATCCTCCGGGTATGTGGCACAGGTCGATTCCGGTCTTTGCATAGCCTGCGGGGTGCGCGTTGAAAGCTGCCCGCCGGCCCATTGGCAGCGCATTCAGAAGTGGTTGTAAAGTGGGACAAATGCATCGGCTGCGGTGGTTGTGTCAGCAGTTGCAGCCAGGATGCAATCAGCCTGCAGTTGGACGAACGCAAAGGGAAACCCCTGGATGTGAGCAGCATTTTTTAATTTCCGCTACCTGTAGGAGGCTGCTTGGTGTATGATTGGGTTTAAATATAAAAATGGGAGATTACTTTGTTCAAAGAATTTAAAGAGTTCATAATGCGTGGAAATGTACTGGATCTGGCGATCGGTGTCATTATTGGTGGTGCCTTTGGCAAAATCGTGTCTTCGTTGGTAGACGATATCATCATGCCGCCGATTGGGCTGCTGTTGGGAAAAGTTAATTTCGCTGATCTGTATATAAACCTATCGGGTACTGACTATCCTTCCCTGGCGGCTGCACAGGAAGCAGGAGCACCGACATTAAACTATGGATTATTCTTGAACTCCATTATCCAATTCCTGATCATAGCCCTGGTGGTTTTTCTGATCATCAAACAGGTCAACCGTTTAATGAAACCCAAAGAGGCACCTGCTGCTCTTGCCACCAAGACCTGCCCATTCTGCCAGAGCGAGATTGCCGTCAAAGCAACCCGCTGCCCGCATTGCACATCCGAGTTGTAGGAAATCTTTGGATTCGCAAACCATTGTTTTCATTTTTCTTTTTCTGGCGGTAACCGCAGGGTTTATCCTGCTCCTGGCGCTGAATTCCAGGGTTGACCATTCAGAGAAGGAGATTCTCAACGCAGCCAGGCAATCCGGCTGGAAGGTTGGAAAACAGCAGTTCAGCGGAACCAGCAGCAAAGGGGTCGAGTGGACGCTGGAAACAAACAACCCGGGCGCAACTAACAGCCTGTACTGGCACAGCGAGAATGTCCGTCTCAATGGCGGCGTTCTTGTTGTTGTTCCCAGGCTGATGCTGCAGGTCTTCAGTGGTAAAAGCAGCAAAATGGCATTCCGCCTGACCGGCAGCGGCAGGAACTGGTTGAGACCCGGGTTAAAAACCCTGCAGCTGGCAATTGAAAAAAGCCAGGCAGTCGATGCCGGTTCAGACCGGTTTCAGCAGCGCTATTGCTGTTTTTCGAACCTGCCTGAGATTGTAAAGGGTATCCTGTCACAAGAGGTAGAAACCTTGCTGATGGATTTCCCTGTCCAGCCGGGGCAACCGTTTACCCCGGTCTACATCGTCCTCAGTGCCAGCAGCTTACAAGTTTTTGCTGAGACTTCCCTTCAGAGCCTGGAAGCTTACACCTGCCTGGTAGACCTGGGCACCACCTTGAGCACCCAAGTTGCCGACATTCAAAAAACAGATTGAATTTGCAGAACGATTGAAACAAATAGGGCTGTAGTAGATATCTTGATTTTATACAGCCCTTTTGCTTTTCACAGATGTAAAATCTCAATATACTGTCTGGTCCTGCTGGTCATTTTGATGATATCCAGCGCTAAAATTGGTTATCCCTTCAATTGACGGGATTGCCAGGTTGATATATGCTATAGGAAATCAATTATCGGCAGCGGTTTGTTTTTACTTCTACTTCCTGGAGGGTGAGATGCCAAATAATAGTGAAGTGCTAGCGGTAATATTAGGGGGCGGTCGCGGCGCGAGGTTATACCCGCTCACACAGCAGCGCTCAAAACCTGCAGTACCAATCGCAGGAAAATACCGGTTAATCGATATCCCCATTAGCAATTGCATCAACTCGAAGATCTATCACATTGCTGTGCTGACCCAGTTTAATTCTGTTTCGCTGCACCGGCATATCTCCCGTACCTACCAGTTTGATAATTTCCATACCGGATGGGTGCAGATTTGGGCTGCAGAGCAAACCACAGAAACCACCGACTGGTACCAGGGGACGGCAGATGCAGTTCGAAAACAGTTCTTCGAAATCATCTCCACCCGGGCAAAATATGTGCTCATCCTGGCTGGAGACCATCTTTACCGCATGGATTATGACGCCATGGCCCAGTTCCACTGGGACACAAAAGCTGACATCACTGTGGCAATTCAACCCGTGCGGGCAGATGAAGCAGGCCGCTTCGGGATCCTCAAACGCGATAGCGATTTTAAGATCACCCAGTTTGCAGAGAAACCAACCGATCCCAAGCTGCTCAAGAAAATGGTAAGCCGGGAGGAACCGGAACGCCCTTACCTCGGTTCAATGGGTATATACATGTTCAACATTGATGCGCTTGAAGCCCTCCTGGCCCAAAAAGGATTTGAAGACTTTGGCAGCCATGTCATTCCGCATGCCATCAATCACTACAATGTGAACGGGTTTGATTTTGACGGCTTCTGGGCAGATATTGGAACCATCCGCTCATTCTACGAGGCAAATCTTCTGCTTACCATGCCAAACCCGCCCTTTAATATGTTTGACCCCGACCATCCCATATATACCCACCCCCGCTACCTGCCGGGCAGCGCCGTCTCTGACAGCCATCTCGAGAATGTACTCATTGCTGAAGGCTGCTGCATCCAGAAGGCAGACATCCGCCATTCGATCATTGGCCTGCGCAGCCAGATCGGCAGCGGTTCAAGGATCGAGGACAGCATTATCATGGGGGCTGATTACCTGCAGCGGGAAAACAACCTTTCGAAAGAGGATTTTGTCGAAATTGGGATCGGTGAAGGCACCCTGATAAAAGGGGCAATCGTGGACAAGAATGCCCGCATTGGACGCGGCGTAACCATCGTCCCCTTCCCGCGCGGTACAGATATTGATGGTGACAACTGGTACTCACGCGACGGGATCGTGGTTATCCCTAAGAATGCGGTTATTAAAAATGGAACCTATATTGGTCCGGAACGCAAACTTCCAGGAGCATAACCCTGATTTAATTCAAAACCAGTATCGGAGGCAAAATTGACACTAAGCAAGCCTGCGGATATAGCGAAAGATGTATCCATCACCTGGCACAGCCTGAACTCTGATGAAGTTCTGCAGCGCCTTGAAACCACATTACAGGACGGACTGAGCAGTGAAACAGCGGCAAAGCGGTTGGAGGAATACGGCCCCAACCAGCTGGTGGAAAAACCCCGCTCAACATTTTTGCAGCTGGTCATCAGCCAGCTGAACAACTTTATCGTGATTCTGCTGATCGTCGCAGCGGTCATTTCTGCCGTCATGGGAGAATGGGTCGAATCCGGCGCTATCCTGGCGATTGTCGTGCTGAATGCCATCCTGGGGGTGGTGCAGGAAAACAGGGCCGAACAAGCTCTGGCAGCCCTCAAAAAGTTATCTGCGCCTGATGCGCAGGTTCTGCGGGATGGCCGCCGGAGCTCGGTGCCGGCCAGCCTGCTGGTACCGGGTGATGTCGTCTTCCTGGAAGCCGGCAACTTTATTCCTGCTGACCTGAGGCTGCTGGAAGCTGTGAACATGCGGATCGAAGAGGCCGCCCTGACCGGCGAATCTGTGCCCGTGCAGAAAAACGCAGCCCTTCAGCTGGATAAGGATATCCCGCTTGGCGACCGTAAGAATACCGCCTTTATGGGCACTGTGGTCAATTACGGTCGCGGCAAGGGTGTGGTTGTTTCCACCGGCATGCACACTCAGCTTGGGTTGATTGCAGGTATGCTGCAAATGGTGGAAGAAGAGGAGACCCCCCTTCAAAAGCGGCTGGACAGCCTTGGCAAGGTGTTAGGCTGGGCAGCCCTGGCTATCTGCGGACTGGTATTCCTGGTTGGGCTTTTGCGTTCCAATTTCGGGCTGGAAGCCATCGTTGAGATGTTCATGATCGCCGTCAGCCTGGCCATCGCAGCTGTACCCGAAGGTCTGCCCGCGGTGGTAACCATCAGCCTGGCGCTGGGCATGCGTGAAATGGTGCGCAGGCATGCCCTCATCCGCCGCCTTTCCTCGGTTGAAACTCTCGGTTCTGCAACGGTCATCTGCTCCGATAAAACCGGAACCCTGACCCAAAATGAGATGACTGTCACCCGCATATGGGTGGATAAGCATTTCTTCAATATTACCGGCACAGGCTACAGTACAAAAGGCGACTTTTTACTGAACGATCAGAAAATACAGCTGAAAGATTATCCCGGTTTGTCCACCGCATTATGGGTAGGTGTATTGAACAATGATGCCGAACTAGAAGAGGTTGAATCCGGCAATTCACCAACCCGCATCATTGGCGACCCGACCGAAGGTTCCATCCTGGTGGCCGCGGCAAAAGCCGGGGTGTATGCCCTCCAGGTCAACCAGACATACCCGCGAGTGGATGAGGTACCGTTCGATTCCACCCGCAAACGCATGCTGACCATGCACGCCATTCAGGCTCCACTTTCAGACGATATTTCTCCTATTCATGATAACGGCAAGAATGAATGGAGCGCAATCGTTGTAAAAGGCGCCCCGGACGTTGTTCTCAACCTGTGCACCAGTTACCAGGGCGTGGATGACCAGCCCCAACCGCTGGATAATGCCATGCGCCAGGTGATCCTGGATGCCAATGACAGCCTGACCAGGGATGCCCTGCGGGTGCTTGGACTGGCATACAGGCTGGTACCCGGCCTGCCGCAAGAAAAGAACGACGAAACCCTCGAAAAAGACCTGGTTTTTGTGGGCATGGTAGGTATGATCGACCCGGCCCGCCCTGAAGTTAAACCTGCCCTGATGACTGCCCGCCATGCAGGCGTGCGCACCATTATGATCACCGGCGACTATCCCAACACTGCCCGGGCAATCGCCGAAAGTATCGGCCTGCTTCGGCCGGGGCGGAAGGTTTTAACCGGCAATGAGATCGCAGATTTGGATGATACTGCCCTGCAAAAAGAAGTGATGCAGGCAGATGTTTTCGCCCGGGTATCCCCGGAGCACAAGATGCGCATCGTGGATGCCCTGCGTGCCAATGACCAGGTGGTGGCAATGACCGGTGATGGGGTGAACGATGCCCCTGCAATCAAGCGCGCCGACATCGGTGTAGCCATGGGCATCACTGGAACAGATGTGGCCAAAGAAACCGCTGATATGGTGCTCACCGATGACAATTACGCCAGCATAGTATCAGCTATCGAGCAAGGGCGCGTAATTTACAATAACATTCGCAAGTTTGTGTTCTTCTTGCTCTCATCGAATGTGGCTGAGATCATGATCATCTTCCTGGCCACCCTGGCGGGATTGCCCACCCCGCTCACTGCCATACAGCTCTTGTGGCTGAACCTGTTAACCGATGGAGCCCCTGCCCTGGCTTTGGCCATGGAAAAAGGAGACCCGGATGTCATGCAACGTCCACCCAGGCCAAAACGCGAACCGGTTATCAACAGTTCGATGCAAGCCGGTATCATCATCCAAACCATCGCCCAGACCAGCTGTGTGCTGCTGGCATTTGCCCTCGGGTTGATCTGGCACCTGGAAGGTCAGGGCATCCCGGCTGGGACCAACCCGCTGGCATACCTGATCCAGCATGATTGGCGCGGTGTGGATGTGCAGACAGCTGAGACCATGGCATTTGTCACCCTTTCCCTGTGCGAGCTTTTCCGCGCTTATACCGTCCGCTCAGAGCGGGTTTCCTTATTCAAACTGGGTGTATTTTCAAACAAGTACATGCAATATGCAGTCGGGCTGTCCATTCTCTTGTTAATCCTGGTGGTCAGCGTACCCTTCCTGCAGCCGATTTTTAATACCCACTTCTTGGCGCCAATCGAATGGCTGATCGTGCTGGGGCTGTCGCTCATCCCAGCTGTGGCAGAGGAGATTACCAAATTCTTCCTGCGCAGGCATGACCGCAAAACCATAAATGCTCTGGCAGACTAACACCAGAGTAATCAGTAAACAAAAATCGCCGGAAAACCGGCGATTTTTATTTTGTGCAACTAATCTTTCAGGTTACCTTAAGTGTAATTATCTTATGGGCGGGTACCGTAAAACTGACTTTGCCTTCGGTATCCAGATCAACCGGTTCCAGGATCTCTTCTGCCAGGCTGGCAAAAAAGACTTTGTTGACAGGAACATGAAATTGCAAGGTACATTGCAGCGGCTTATCAAGCGTATTGAATCCGCGCACAATCCAACCAGTCCTGTCTTCAGCTGGCTTTATTGCGGTTACCTGGAACGAATCGGGGTGGATATCCAGGAAGCTTCCACTTGAGGGCAGCCCGCCTTCATGCAGGCTGGTAACCTGGCCGGTTAGAGGGGCGGAGAAACCGTAACCAGCAGCCATTGCCTGTTCAGGCGAGCTGCCATGTGGGATGAGCGCATAGCTGAAGGTGTATGTCCCATGCATCTGGGCGCCGGGTGTTGCCAGCATCGGCCCGGCATGTCCTTTGCGGGTGGAGAAATCATCGCGCGAAAGCCAGCCCACACAGCGCAGCAAGGTTAGGGCGGCTTCCAGGTTCCCATTTTCCCGGTGCTGAATTCCGATCTCCGGTAAACCACAGGCAGCCAGGAGTAAGCCCTTTTCCCCGTCTGAAAGATCGCTGAATGCGCGCTGGGGCACTTCGGGGCGGCGCTGTTCAATCCAGTCCACCTGCATCAAAGGCGGCAAGACCGGCCGCTTTACCAGCTCGAAATGGCCGTCATGGAAGGCGCAATCAGCAGTAAACGGAACCGGGAAATGCACCCTGACACGGTGATCATCGCTTGTCTGGGTGATGCACGTCTCGAAATCGACCCGTTTGATGCCAGGGTAAACTGATACCCGGCTGGTGATCTCCATCGGCAGGGTTACAGGACTGCGCGCCTGCCGGTCGGGGGAGGTGCGTACTGGAATTTCCATCAACCATTGCAGCCGCAATTCTTCATGGTCCGGGTAACCTACCTTTTCAGCACCCTGGAAACTGGCATGGCTGGTCAGAAGGGAATCGTTTTGCGGCGGGGAGAAGTTGTACTCATCGCCCACATCGCCACCGTCGCTGAAGAAGTGCAAACCTGGGTAAGTACAGCCATTTTCATGGTCGACCAGGGTCAGGCAGCCATCAACTGTGTCCATCCCCAGAGTAAGCCAGTCGTTCCCAATGGAGAGGGTTTGTTCCTTATCCGCGGGTACTTCGGGCGCAGGCCGCAGCCCGGCTGCAACATACCCGAAACCCGGGATGTTTTTCGCCACAAACTGGATCTGGGCTTGAACTGGTGTGTGCGCATGGACTGAAAAATGGGTGATCGTTTCATCCTCAACCAGTTCTTGCAACAAACCCAACCCCCGTTCAACTGCCTGCGGATCAGAAGGCTTTTCCTGCTCCATGATCACATCGATAAAGCCTGTTATTCCTTCTTTATAGGTGCCGATGGCTTTAATGCCATACCCGCCATTGCCGCCTTGCAGTAAAGGAGCCAGCTCAAACAGCCCATCCCGGTCAACCTCGTAACGGGCTACTGTATGGCTCTCACTGGTCAGCACTGTGCAGGGTGATGTGCTTCCATCCGCAAAAACCACCTCAAGCCCCCGCACCGCCGCCGGGAAACTGACACCTGCCCGTACAACATCGGTCCTGGTATATTGCAGCGGGTTAAAGATTAACAGGCTGGCAAAACAATCCCTTTGATCCTGGCGGGTATCCACCTGGCGGGCGATTAAATCCAGCGAATACCCGGTCACCAGCCTGCCCACCTGGTCGACTTTATCGAAGCGGGTACGCATTTCTTCATGCACCGGATCGATGGAACATCCGCAGATAGAATCATGCGGGTGGTTCTGAATAAGCAGCCGCCAGGCATAATCCAGGAATCCGCAAGACTCCGGGGAACCCGGTTTACTGCCAGGGCTGGCAAGCCAGGCCCAGACACTCAACGGTTCTGCATACCTTTCCAGCAGGGTTTCGCTGAGGTGGTTGCGCTGCTTGATCCACATGCGCGCGCTCAGCACCCCCGGCAGCAGGTTAATGGTTGGTGAAGTCCGCAATTCTCCCTGCACAACCGGGATTTCCACTTTGTTTTCCTGCAGCCATTTCAGGGCTGCCTCGGCGTAAGCAGGCAGGGTGGAATGGACCAGGTCGATCTGCCGTTCCGGCTGTGCCATGAACCGGCGTACTGCCTGCGGGGTGCGGGCGTCCGGCATCTGATGGTCTGTGCCAAACAGCAGCAACCGGTGGGGGGCTTTGGTATGGGGTGCCAGAGCAGCTTCCTTTTCCTCAATCTTGCCAATGAATCCTTCCAGCCCGCCGGCAAGCACATCCCAGGCGTTTGAATAACTCTCACGCAGGTTGCACAGGAAAACCCGTGTTCCATCTGGAGCCTGCCACCACATTTCGCTGGGGGCGGGCTCCATGCCGCGCCATAAGCAGGCGCTTTCGATGCCAAAACCCTGTAGTATTTGTGGCATTTGCCCAATATGCCCAAACGGGTCGGGGATGTAGCCGACCGGCATGATGCTGCCAAAGTTATGGCAGATCTCCCGGCCGATGAGCAGGTTGCGGATGGTAGCTTCCGGGCTGACCAGGAATTCGTCCGGCAGAATGTACCAGGGCCCGATCTGGATGCGGCCTTCATGGATGCGGCGGGTTAATTCTTCAGCTTTCTCCGGGCGGATTTGCAGGTAATCCTCCAGCACAATGGTTTGCCCGTCCAGCATGAAATTGCGGTAGTCCGGGTCGCTGGCGAGGATATCCAGCAGGCTGTCAACCAGCTGTACCAGTTTGAAACGGAAAGCCTCAAAGGTACGGTACCATTCACGGTCCCAGTGGGTATGCGGAACAAGGTGCAATGTGGGCATAAGTCGCTCCAGGTTAAGAATGTTACAGGCAAGCTACCCCTATTGTATGCTATTTACAGCCGTGATGACCGAAACACTGCTCTTCATTGCTCCCCTGTCTTTGATGTTATAATTTTGCGCAGATGAGAACCCGTTTACGTTTTATGATTGTAATAATCCCTGTACTGTTTATCGGGCTGATGCTTGCATTCAGCATTCCTGCCCAGGCAGATTCACAGCAGCAGGTATTCTATACTACCAACACCCCCGATGAAACCGGACGAATCATCTATGTAGTGCAGGCCAATGACACCTGCCTGCTGATCGAGCTATTGACCGGGGTCAAAGTCAACCAGATCATCCAGATAAACAACCTGGATGACGCCTGCACGCTGCAGGAAGGACAGCAGCTGGTCCTGGCATATTATGAAACCCCCACGCCCACCATCGGGCCTTCGCCTACCCTGACGCCGATCCTGCCGACCGCCACGCCGTTTAATGGCAATGGCAAGGTATGTGTTTACCTGTATGAAGATGTAAATGGGAATGCCAACCCCGAAGAAACTGAAATGCAAATCCCCGGTGGCGCTGTCAGCTTGACCAACCGGACTGGTACGGTCAACCTGACTGGCACCACCCAGACCGATGAACAGCCTGGCACCACCAATCCGATATGCTTCGAAGATGTGCCCGAAGGCGACTACAACGTTTCGGTCGCCCCTCCAGAAGGGTACAATCCAACCACCGCAATGAACTATCCGCTCGTGGTTAAAGCCGGCGATCTTTCGATTTTGAACTTTGGAGCCCAGCTGAGTTCCGCAGCAGAGCCGCACACCATAGAAGAAGGCGGCCGGTCGCCGCTGATGCTGATCATCGGTGCGGTATTGATCCTGGTTGGTGCAGGCATGGCGTTTTATTTCTTCCGGACGAAGCACTAAGTTCACAATAACCCCAGATTAGAATAAGCAATGAACAAGTCCCTGAATTCATGGACTTGTTGATTGTTAAAGGCTAATAGTTTCATTATAAACTTGAGTTACAAGACCTCATCGTCATTAACTTGTACAGCGTGGTAGAATAAAAATGTAGAATAATCTAACAGGAGGTTGTATGGAAAAGGAAGTGGCAACCTTTGCCGTTAAAAAAGGTTTAGCCCAAATGTTGAAAGGCGGCGTGATCATGGATGTGGTAACCCCTGATCATGCCAAAATCGCTGAAGATGCCGGCGCTGTAGCCGTTATGGCGCTCGAGCGCGTACCGGCCGATATCCGTGCCACCGGGGGCGTAGCTCGTATGACTGATCCCGAGATCATCCTCAAGATCATGGATGCCGTATCCATCCCGGTTATGGCAAAAGCCCGCATCGGTCACTTCGTGGAAGCCCAGATACTGGAAGCGATCGGGGTAGACTACATTGATGAATCAGAAGTTTTAACCCCCGCAGATGAAGCACATCATATCTATAAGCACGCGTTCAAAGTGCCCTTTGTGTGCGGATGCCGCAACCTCGGGGAAGCCCTCCGCCGCATCGGAGAAGGCGCTGCCATGATCCGTACCAAGGGCGAAGCGGGGACCGGGGATGTGGTCGAAGCCGTGCGCCACGCCCGGACCGTTCTGGGTGAAATCCGTACCCTGCAAAACTTGCCCGAAGAAGAGGTGATGGCATTTTCCAAAGAGATCGGGGCGCCCTATGAACTGGTACTTGAAACCCGAACCCTGGGGCGGATGCCGGTGGTCAATTTTGCTGCTGGCGGAATAGCCACCCCGGCAGACGCAGCCCTGATGATGCAAATTGGTGTTGATGGTGTTTTCGTCGGCTCCGGCATTTTCAAATCCGGCGATCCTGCCAGAAGAGCCGCTGCCATTGTAAAAGCCACCACCCACTACAATGATCCGCAGGTTCTGGCTGAAGTCAGCCGCAACCTGGGTGAGCCCATGGTCGGGCGGTCAGTCGCGGTGATGCCAGAAACAGAAAAAATTGCCGGAAGGGGCTGGTAACCTCGCAATATGGAAATAGGTGTTCTTGCACTGCAAGGAGATTTTGCTGAACACCAGGCAATGCTCGAAAAGCTAGGCGCTGCCGTCAGGCAGGTCAGGCAGCCAGGCCAGCTTGCCGGACTGGCGGGGCTGGTCATCCCGGGAGGTGAATCAACCACCATGGGAAAACTGGCCGCCGCGTATGATCTGATCGAACCTCTACGGGAGTTCGGCAGAATGCATGCCGTCTGGGGCACCTGTGCCGGGGCGATATTCCTGTCCAGGGATGCCGGAAATGAGCAGCCCCTGCTGGACCTGATGGATATTTCAGTGATCCGGAATGCATTTGGCAGGCAGGTAGACAGCTTTGAAATTGACCTGGATGTGCCGGAACTAAGGTCAGTTGACCCTTCCGGGAAACCATATCATGCGGTTTTCATCCGCGCCCCGCTGATCGATTCGGTCAGCGGTTCAGCAAAGGTGCTGGCAGCCTTGCCCGACGGTAGGATTGTGGCAGCCCGGCAGGGACATTTGCTGGCAACGGTATTTCACCCTGAACTGACACCGGATGACCGCTTCCACCGCTACTTTTTGGAGCTGGTAAAATCGAAATCCGACCACTAAGCTGGTATGACCTGTTGGCGATCATGCGCCACCGCAATGCAGTTGTTCCATTGGACAGTGCACTGGTATTGACGCATGGCAACCCGCTGGGTCCTGCTGGAATGCTCGGGCAGTTGCACCCCAGCCGGGGAAGCTTCACGGGGGTAGTGGACAGGGATGAGGGGCCGAAACTGATCGGTCAGTTCAGCATCAACCAGGGCGAGGAATTTGCCCGCATGGCATTCTTCCTGCCAGAATCAGCCGGTGAAAGCAAAGGGCTGCTGCTGCTCCTACAGGGAATGGCATCCATGGCGGGTGAATGGGATGCCCACAGCCTGGTAGCAGAAGTGCCCGAAAGCAGCAGCCTTTTTGAGCAATTCCGCCATGCCGGTTTTTCTGTATACGGCTGGCAGCATGTCTGGAAAGTTCCAGCAGGCGGCCGGCAGGAGACAGGCAAATCCAGCTGGTACCAGCCTTCTTCCAGCGATTATCTGACAGTAAAGAACCTTTACCAGTACTTGCTTCCCCCCATTGTCCAATCTGCTGAGCCCTTCCCTGCCAGTCTGCCTGGCGGAAGGATTCTGCGTTTCTCAGGGGAAACGGTTGGCTGGGCGGCAGTTAAAACCGGCCTGCACGGGGTGTTTGTTTTGCCTTTGCTGCACCCGGAAGTCAAGAATGCCCCGCAAGTGCTGGCATGCCTGGAAGCCCAGCTGCACCGTGAATCCCACCTTCCGGTATTTTTCGCGGTGCGTTCATACCAGGCCTGGCTGGAGCCTGCGCTTGAATCGATGGATTGGCAGGTACTACCGCGCCAGGCTCTCATGGTCAAACGGCTGGCAATCCTCCAGAAAGCAGCGCTACCTGCTGTCCATGCCGTCCGGAATGAACAAAGGACTGAGCCTACCACACCCATCCTGGGATTCGACCGGCAGGGAAACGAATCTGGTGCCAAAGGATGATGAATTTATTAATTACAGGTAGAATCAAAACAAACGGGATATTGGTATAAATGACACAACGCAGAATAACCGACGACCTTCAAGCTTTGCTGGATGTCCTGCCTCCCCACATTTCACGGGCGGTACAGGCAGCCAATAACTCCGATAACCTGATCGAAATCGTGCTGGACCTGGGGCGTACCCCTCTGGCGCGCTTTGTTGACCGCGAGATCCAGCTGGTCAATCAAGAAACCACCCATGATGATATCAATAACGTTGTGGACAAGATCGGTGATTTCGATGCAGACAACCGCGCCGGGCTGGAGCGCACCCTGCACCGCATTTCAGCTATCCGAAACCGCCATGCCGCTATTGTCGGGCTGACTTGCCGTGTCGGCCGGGCAGTGTACGGCACCCTCGATATCATCCAGGACCTGGTCGAATCGGGCAAGAGCCTGCTGCTGCTGGGTAAGCCCGGTATCGGAAAGACTACCATGCTGCGAGAAGCCGCGCGCATTCTGGCGGAAAACAAGCGCGTTATCATCGTCGACACCTCCAACGAGATCGGTGGCGACGGCGATGTTCCCCATCCAGCCATCGGGAAAGCCCGCCGCATGCAGGTGGCAACCCCCTCCCTACAGCATGAGGTCATGATTGAAGCGGTGGAGAACCACAACCCCGAAGTGATTGTCATTGACGAGATCGGGCGTGAGCTGGAGGCTGTGGCTGCCCGCACAATTGCCGAGCGCGGGGTACAGCTTATCGGCACCGCCCACGGGCGCACCCTCGAAAACCTGCTCCTGAACCCCACCCTTTCTGACCTGGTAGGCGGGATTGAATCGGTTACCCTGTCGGATGAAGAAGCCCGCCGGCGTGGCACCCAGAAAACCGTTCTAGAAAGGCGTTCAGCCCCAACCTTTGACATGCTGGTTGAGATCATCGAACGTGACCGCCTGGCAGTCCATCCCGATGTGGCAGCTTCGGTCGATTCAATGGTGCGCGGTGTTGCACTCCAACCGGAGATCCGCTACCGCGACGACCAGGATGAAATCCATATCGAGAAAGCGCCGCCGCCCCCTGCCTTTCCATCCCGCCAGAGCGCCAACCAGGGCCAGCGCAGGCTGACCGTATCCGGTTTAGAACCTTACCAGCCATCCGGAACAACCAGCGCTCCGCCCTATTCCCGCAGTATGAATGGTACACAAGGCGAACCGGCTGCAGAAAACATTACCCCCAACACACAAAGAACCCAGGTGCGCATCTATCCGTACGGGGTAGCCCGCAACCGGCTACTCCAGGCAGCCAAGCGGCTGGGTGTATCCCTGGTCCTGGTGAAAGACCTGGAATCGGCTGATGTGATCATCACCCTGCGCACTTATTACCGCAGCCGCCAGCAGACCATCCTGGATGCTGAAGCACGCGGCATGCCCATTTATGTCCTGCGCGCCAATACTGTCAGCCAGATCGAACAGTCACTGGCAGACCTGTACAACATTGCACTCCAGCCGGACATGCCGGCTGTGGAAGAAATCACTAACCAGACCCAGTATGCCATCCAGTCCGTCCTGAACGGCCAGCACTGGGTCGACCTGCCCCCGGCCAATGCCCAGGTGCGCCGCATGCAACATGAGCTGGCACGCCAGGCTCAACTGGTTTCGCATTCGTATGGTAAAGAACCCCACCGCAGGGTCAGAATCTTCAAGGAGTAATATGTTTATCACCCTCGAAGGTCCGGACGGAAGCGGCAAATCTACCCAGGTTCAACCCCTGGCGGAGTATTTGCGCCAGGAGGGGTACACCGTTTTTACCACCCGCGAACCGGGCGGCACAACCATCTCCGACCAGGTACGCGAGGTATTGATGCGTGTGGATAACCGTTCCATGTACCCGCGGACCGAAACCCTGCTCTTTTGTGCAGCACGCGCCCAGCTGGTGGAAGAGGTGATCCGACCGCGCCTGCAAAGGGGAGAGATCATCCTGTGTGACCGCTATGCCGATTCAACCCTGGCATACCAGGGATACGGGCACGGCAATGATCTGCAGATCTTGCAGCAGTTGCTCGATTTTGCCACCGGCGGTCTGTGGCCGGACCTGACCATCCTGTTCGATATTGATGCTATCGCCGGGTTAAACCGCCGCAAAGTTGGCGGCGGGGAGTGGAACCGGCTGGATGATTACCAGATCGCCTTTCACCAGAAGGTGCGGGATGGTTACCTCACCATGGCGCACAAGGATCCAAAGCGCTGGGCGATTGTGAATGCAGACCAGGAAATCGAAAAGGTCCAGGCAGACCTGCGCAGACTGGTGCTGGAGCGGATTAAAACTGCCAGAAGTTGAAGTACAGCGAAAACATATTTCAGTTTATTAAAGAGCATATATGGAAGAAAACCTCCCTCCCGAATTACCGCAGGAACAGCTTCCCGCCGATCCCGCACCCAAACCCAAACGTAACTGGCTGTTATACAGTTTGATTGCATTAACTTCCTTGATTGTGGTGGCAGCTCTGGTCTCCCTGGTCCTCGATTCATCAGGCAAGAAAACAGCCCGAATCTATACTACCTTGCCAGCCGAAACTGAGCAAGCTGCCGAGACTTCTGCTGCAGTTGTTTCGCCATCAGCTACCCCTGGGTCTACTGAGGAGGGTCCGAATTGCGCCCCCTTCAGCATACTATCAACCCCCGATCCATCAGAAGAAAGCCTCTTTCCGGAGGTCAGTGAAGCTGACTGGGTAGAAGGCCCGGAAGATGCAGCCGTTACCCTGGTTGTGTACAGCGATTTCCAGTGCCCGATCTGCATAGCCTTTGAGCCTGTATTGGAACAACTACAGGCAGCGTATCCGGATGATCTGCGGGTGGTGTTCCGCCATTACCCGCTCACCTCCTTGCATGATAAGGCATTTCTGGCAGCTTCAGCCGCTGAGGCCGCCGGTTCACAGGGAAAATTCTGGGAGATGAAAGCCCTCCTGTTTGAGACCGCCTCTGAAACCTGGAGCATGATGAGCCCGGCTGAGTTTGAGACCTGGCTGGCCGGGGCAGCTTCTGACATTGGTTTGGATGCAACCCGATTTGCCAGTGACCTGAAAAGCCAGGCAATTACAGAGAAGGTCCAGCAGGCATACGACAGCGCAGCCAGTATCCCTATCCCGTGAACCCCATTCCTGCTGATCAATGGACAGCCATACCAGTCTGCCCGCGATTATGCGAACCTTGCGCTGATTATTGAACTGTTCGCGCTGGAAGATAAACAGTTCATAGATTGCCCGCCCATGACGGTGGATGTCACCTCCCGGTACCAGGCAACTATACACACCACCCAAGGGGATATCGTTGTTGACCTCTACCCGGACAAAGCTCCCATGGCGGTGAACAATTTTATCTTCCTGGCAGAAAACCACTGGTTTGATGGCAACCCGTTCCACCGTGTCCTGGATGGACTGCTTGCCCAGAGCGGCGACCCTACCGGCACCGGTTACGGCATTCCCGGGTACCTGTTTACCACTGAGATTAACGAATTGAAGTACGATAAAGCCGGGGTCGTGGGGATGGCGTCATCTGGGCCGGATTCAAATGGCAGCCAGTTTTTCATCACCATGACCGAACTGCCCCAGCTTGATGGCCAGTACACCATCTTCGGGCAGGTGGTCAATGGATTAGATGTGGTGAAAGCTCTTAACGTGCGCGACCCTTCTGCAGGCGGAGATCTCTCGGAACCAGATTACATCCTGGGTGTTGATATAGAAAAAGAATAATGCAAACCCGTCCCACCATGCATATCCCTTCCCTGCTCTACCTGATCTTGAGCGCCAGCGGAGTGGTCATTTCTTTGACCTCTGCCGGCGTTTTATTTCTGAGCGGGATGCTAACCAGGATCAGCGGGGGAAACAATGATGTGGTGTATACAAACTTTGCCCTGGGCTGGATCCTGGTACTGGTAGTTTTGCTCCTCGTTCCCGGGGTGTATTATTCTGTCAACCGTTTGCGCCATAAACCTGCGCCAGGATTCAATTTTTCTGGAATTGCATGGCCCTGGATCGCAGTTGGAGCCTGGCTGGTTTTGTATTTACTCGGTGTTTTAGCCGCCGGGAAGAATACGCTCAACTGGCTGGTCATTCCGCCTCTCACCACAGCCCTCGTCTCAATACCGCTGGTGTTGTGGCTGCGCCTGGGCAGTAAAGGCTCCAGGGAGGTCAGCCGCCAGGCCGCCTGGAGTGTACTGGGCACAAGCCTGATGGTCACCCCGGCCTTGATCATGCTGCTGGAGATTATTATCCTGCTCTTGCTGGGCGGTGTGGTCATGTTTTTCCTGGTCATTTCACCCGACCGGCTTCAACAGCTGGAAGCACTAATAAAGCAGATAGCCGGTTCCAACATGGATCCTGTTCTGCTGCTCAGAATTGTCCAGCCCGTACTCCAGAATCCCTGGGTATTGTTTGCCCTGGTGTCAGTGACTTCAGTGATCATCCCTCTGCTGGAGGAATTCTTCAAGCCTTTGTGGGTATGGATGTTCGTAAAGAATATCACTCCCGCCCGCGGTTTCTTTTACGGCATGATCTGCGGAGCCGCTTTCGCCTTGCTGGAGAGCCTCGGCTACCTGGCCAGTCCGCTGGGGGAGGCCTGGCCGGCACTGCTGGTAGGCCGGGTTGCAACCGGAATTCTGCACACCGGCACATCCGGCCTGGTTGGCTGGGGGTTGGCCAGTGCCTGGAGTGATCGAAAGTACACCCGGCTGGCGCTGGCTTACTTCCTGGCCGTGTTGCTTCACGGATTATGGAATACTTTCGGGCTATTGATGGGCCTTGCGGAATACCTGCAGCCAGTCAATCAACTGAACGTGATCCTGTCGCGGCTTGGCGGCATAGCCCCGTTGACGCTGGGCGTGCTTTCTATTTGCCTGGCAGGCATCCTCATTGCTGCCCGAAAGGCGTTACGCCCGGAGACAGCCAGCGGAGTTGAAACAGAAGATTCTAACGAGACTGTAAGAAAACAGCCGGTAGAAAATGAGTAAAATGAGTAAACAGAACCTGCAACAATCGAACCGCTTAGAGATTCCTGTGACCGACCGGAGAACCTGTTGAAAAAAGCTAAACTACGCAAGCTTATCAGTTTCCTGGCGCCATTCCTGATGGATATTCACTATGAAGGGCTGGAGAATATCCCCACAGAAGGCCCGGTTCTGATCACAACCAACCACCTCAGCCAGATAGACATCCCGGTACTTTTTCTCAACCCTGTCAGACAAGACCTGACAGCCCTGGTCACCGATAAATATAGGAAGAACATCTTCATCACGTGGTTTGTGAAATCTGCTGAGGGAATCTGGATCGACCGAACCAGGGCTGATTTTGCCGCTTTTCAGGCTGCCTTTGAGGTTTTTAAACAAGGCCACTCCCTCGGAATCTCACCTGAAGGCACCCGTAGTAAGTCAGGGGAATTACTGGAAGGCAAAGGGGGTTCCATCCTGCTGGCGACAAAAATGAATGTCCCTATTGTCCCGGTTGGACTGGCTGGCACAGAATCGGTCATCTCAATGTGGAAAAAGTTGAGGAAACCCAGCATTACTGCCCGGTTTGGGCCGATGTATAATCTACCTCAGCTCGACCGCAACAACCGTGAGGAGCACACCAAGGAGTTGACGGACGAAATTATGTGCCGCATCGCCGCCTGCCTGCCCGAGAAATATCACGGCTACTACCGCGGGCACCCGCGTATCCGGGAGATCCTGGAGAAACAAAACATACAGCTACCTTGAAGTGCAAACCTCCCCGAGAAATTGCCGGGGAGGTTTTTTATGGTTTGCATTCGAGTGCAAATGTTGCCTCTGCCGCCGCCTTGCCAGCTTCTGCACTTGCGCCGGTTTGCTCGATGATCCGGCTCCAGGTCTGGCACAGGACTTTATCCACTCCCTCCGACATCGATGCAGCTTCCCCGCTCAACCGGACGGCCTGCTGCCAATCAGCGGACATGGCAAATCCCTCAATGAATGGAACCAGCTCGGTTCCGTTGTAGGGCAAATACCCGCCTTCCTGCGATTGCCAGTACAACCCGGGGATGCTTTCCCAATCCTTCAGCTGGCGGGCCAGGTCAGCTTTCTGGTAATAGTAGCACCAGTCATCGGTTGGCGATGCACCGAAAATGGAGTGCATCAACTTACCGTTTTCAACGGGTTGGGCCAATATCTGTTCGGGGTGAGAGATGGCATAAAGCTCCAGTTCCCCCTCATTGATCGGGTAACTGGACAGGTACGGTGCACCCTGGTAAATGGGATCCATTACCCGTACACAGCCCCTGGCTGCATTGTAATTAACCGCCAAAGCCTGGTCGGTATTGCCCTCAAAAGTTAGGTTGCGTAACTCCTTGTACCGGATGGCTGTACCAGGTTTGAAGTCCAACAGTACATTGCTATTGCGGTAGCGCAAAGCTTCAATGAACCAGGTTGGTACCTGCATCGAATCCGGCTGCAGGTCATAAAGTATATTGTAGGCAAAGCCCAGCGAAATACCGGAAACATAGGAGAATGGGATTTCCGGTCCCAGGATGGCTGTTCCCTCTTGTAATGAAGGCACCCTCCAGGAAACCTGCCAGTAGTACTGCCGTTGGATCTGCCAGGCATCGGCATAGGCATCCGAGTTACGTACATGGGCAGCCACAGCCATTCCCAGGAAGGCTGCCAGGACAACTGCCTTCCGGGCGTTACTCCTTGCCAGCCAATCCACCACTGCCACCAGCAGCACGGCTGCCCCCAGCATCGGCGCCAGGGTAAACCGGTCAGACCAGGTGCCTTCGAGTATCTGACGGTTGGTCAACCAAACCGGCAGACCTCCCAGCAGCAGGGCAGCGATGCCAAGCATGACCGCCTGCAAGTGGAAAGATCCGGCGGCTTTGGGGGCCAATTCATTCTCATTCTTGGTGCTCCATATGCTGAGCCAGGCGGCCAGCACTGCCGTCGCCGCACCAACCGCCCAAGAGAAAATGGTGAATTTTGCTTTAAGGGTAATCGTGGCCGGTGCGATGGTGTTTAACCAGGCAAACAGGCTGGTATGCAGCGAGTCGCGCAGCGCCAGCTGGATCAGCTGCAGCAGTGCTGCACCTGGCTGGTCTTTAAGCTGCTGCAGCAGCACCAGGGCGTTCTCGTCGACTGCAGTAAGCATGCCTGGCAGCCATACAAAGCGGTACACCCCAAACACCAACAAGCTGAGCAGGTACGGCAGCCAGTGCAGCACGGTTTTCTTCAGTGCAGTACGCCTGTCGGCCTCCCTGCCAAAAAAGATAAAACCGAGCAGCAACGGGCGTAGCAACTCCAACCCCACGAAATATTCCATCGTGAGCATGTGCAGCAGGCTGGCGAACCATGCCAGCCCGGTGAAAAGCCAGTAACGCTTTGGGTTGAGTGCAGCCGCCAGCATACCCGCCAGGGAAAGGGTGAACAGGGCGTAGGTAATGAAGTGCTGTGAATACGCCACCGAGATAGCCTGCTGGGTGAACCCTGGGTAAACAGCCAGCAGCAAGCCCATCCAGCGCACCTGCCAGCGCTGCTGCGGCCAGGCCAGGCTGAAAGCCCAAACCACGCCCATCACACTCAGCCAGCGCATGATCAGGGTAAATACCTGCCAGGCCCACGGGTGCAGCCCCAGCACCGGCATGGTAAGGATATATGTCCAGGCTGAAAGCGGCCGGTCTGCCAGGAAGAAATCCCAGTACACCCGGGCGTTCCCAAAACGGGAGAGGTACAGCGCCTGCCAGTCATCCCAGTAAAACCCCAGGCGGAAGAGCTGCAGCCCGTAAGCGATGAGCATTACCGCCAGGACGGCGAGGGGATAGAACCAGGATTTCTGCAGCCACTTCTGAAATTGCATCAAAGGCATCTCCGGGCTAAAATCATACCATACTACAAAAACCAATACTGGTATCAGCTTTATTGTACCGGCAGTTGCTTTTCGGGGTGCAAATCATCCATCGTCATCAGACTGCCAGGACCGCAATCATGAACCTGTTATTCAGAATGGCCTGAAACCATGCAACACCTTCCCCTGATCTGGCTGACTGTCTTCTTCTTGGGCGGGATACTCCTTGGCAGGCAGGTTCCGCTGCCCTGGTATGCCTGGCTGATCATCACTGCAGCCCTGAGCGCTGGCGCCTGGCTGGAAAGCCGGTATGCCCGGCGGTGGAAAAGCATCCGCAGTTTCCGCACGGTAAGCCCGTTTCCTTTATTCCTGCTCCTGGCTGTTACAAGCCTAGGCGCAGGCCGCTACATGTTTTCACAACCCCGCTTTGTACCCGGCAGTCTGGTTTGGTATACACAATATGAACAAGTCACCCTGACCGGCAGCGTGAACGCCTTTCCGGATATCCGCACCAATGCTGTTCTGCTGCGGGTGAAAGCCGATTCAGTTCTTGCGCCTGGCAGCCAGCCGCAGCCAGTCGGGGGAAATGTACTGGTACGTCTGCCCTGGAACCCTGATTGGGATGCCGGCGACCGGGTGGTATTGAGCGGAAAGGTAGAACAGGCCCCTGAAGGGCAGAATTTTGATTACCGCAATTATCTGGCGCGCCAGAATGTGTATACCTACATGGCATACCCGGTAGTCCAGCAGGTTCAGCCAGCTGAAAAACCATCTATCATTAGCCTGCTCTGGAAGGTCCGGCTGGCTGCGGAGGAAAAGCTTTACCGGTTATTGCCCTGGCCTGAAGCCAGCCTTCTGGATGGGATTCTGCTGGGCAATGAGAGAAACATTCCCGTAGATGTGGCGAATGCCTTCCGCAACACCGGCACCTCGCATATTATCGCCATATCTGGTTTTAACATATCGATCATCAGCGCCCTTTTTGTCAGGCTGTTTTCGAGACTGATAGCCAACCGCAAGCGGGTCTTCTGGGTGACGGTGTCAGCAGTTACCCTCTACACCATCCTGGTTGGCGCACAGCCGCCGGTGGTGCGGGCTGCCATCATGGGCGTCGCCGGCTTACTGGGCAGCCTGATCGGCAGGCGCCAAACCGGAATGAACAGCCTCGTATTTACAGCTGCAGTGATGGCGGGTATCACCCCTGCCATGTTATGGGATGCCAGTTTTCAGCTTTCCTTCTGCGCCACCATGGGACTGGTCTTGCTGGCGGATCCTCTCTCCAACTGGTTTGAGCGCCTGGTCGAAAAATCCATTCCCGGGCTGCAGCACTCGATTTTCACCAGGGCGGTCAGTGAGTATATCCTCTTTACCCTGGCTGCCCAGCTGGCTGCCTTGCCGGTCCTGGCATTCCACTTCCACCAGTTCCCCTTGTCGGGTTTGGTTGCCAACCCACTTATACTGCCTGTGCAACCGCTGGTGATGATCCTGGGCGGCTTGATGCTCATTTTCAGCTTGATCTGGTTTCCACTCGGGCAGTTTTTTGCCTGGCTGGCCTGGCCGCCGATTATCTATACTATCAAAGTAGTTACCTGGATCTCCAGCCTGGGCAGCCAACCAGTCGCCCTGCAAGCCTTCAGCCCCCTGGGGCTCATCACTTTTTATGCTTTGATCCTGCTGGTTGTCTTCCGCACTAGGCTGCCTGCATTCTGGCGCTTGACCATCCTGCCATCGACTGCGTTGCTTCTGGCAGCCTTGCTGGCGGTATCGGTCTGGAAACCAGCCCTCACCAGGCTGGATGACCGTCTGCATGTGATTATCCCGGAACAGGGAGATGGGCAGGCTGTCCTTCTGTTGGATGGAAAGGGAACCAGCTGGCTGCTTGCTGGTGGAAAAGAATCTTCAGCAGCCATACAGGAGCTGACGCAATGGCAGCAGTCGGTTTCCAGTCCATTGACTGGGTTTATCTGGGCATCTGAAAGCATTGACCGCAAAAGTGTTTCCGGGGTTGCCTACCGCCTGCCTGGGATTATCCTGTCACCATACAGCCTGTTGACAGAGAACAATGGGGCTGACCTCTTTAGCCGTTCACTGGATTGGGGTGCAGAGTGGCAGGGTTTCGACCTGCCTGCCCGCATAACCCTCCAGGACAGTGCCACTATCCTCATATCCACAGCCTGCAAGCAGACCTGTGCCTCCCTGGTGCGCTACGGCAATTTAGAAATCCTACTCCCTGCTGAAAATGACCCCCCTGCAACAGCCAGCTGGTTGGATGGACTTGGGGCTTCACCGGAAATTATTCTGCTCTCGGGCGAGGAAACCATTGATGCAAAATGGTTGAATAACACTGCGCCTGCAGCTGTATTGTACATTTCACCATCTTTTATCGAACATGATGATTCCACAAATGTGTTGAGCCTGACAAATTATGGCTGGGTGGATATTGCCACCGACGGCAGCCAGCTGTGGGTATCCACCCGCCGCCCGGCGGGTGATTGATTCCCGCCCCCCTTTCCGTTATACTCAAACCAGGAGGTGTGCCATGCATACAGTGAAAACCTTGCTGGAGAAAAAAGGCAGTGCTGTGTGGAGTATTGCTCCCGGTGCAAAAGTGTATGACGCCCTGGAGATGATGGCTGAGAAAAATATTGGCGCTTTACTGGTTATGGATGGTGAAAAACTGATTGGGGTGGTCTCCGAACGCGATTATGCCCGCAAGATCATCCTCAAAGGGAAGGCTTCGAAAGATGTGCCTGTCAGCGAGATCATGTCCTCGCCTGTGATCACGGTTGCACCCTCTGCCAGCCTTGAGGACGCGCTGGCAGTGATGAGCGCCAACCACATCCGCCACTTGCCGGTCGAGGCTGAGGGGTTTATTTACGGTGTGCTTTCCATGCGGGATGTGATGACCGCAATCATCGAAAAACAGGATGACACCATCCGCTTTTTCAAAGACCTGGCTACAGATATCTAAAAGGAATGCAACCATTTTGGACATCTTGCGTATATGGTATTGAGGAGTTCAAAATGGAAAAGAGACGTTTATATCGCAGTCAAAATAACAGGATCATCGGCGGTGTTTGCGGCGGTCTGTCAGATTATTTCGGGTGGGATCCCACCCTCGTCCGTGTCGTATTTGCCATGCTGGTGCTCGCCGGAGGGAACGGCCTCCTGCTCTACCTGCTGCTATGGATTTTGACACCGCTGGAACCGGCCGGGATGTAATGACCTTGAGTTTTTAGCTTCGTTCAAGCTTTCTAATTCAAGAGCCCCGCACCGATTCTGGTGCGGGGTATTTGTTCCGTAGCCTTTCCCATATCATAAACCAATTTGATTCCACAAGTCCAAAACCCGTAACCCTGGCGGGAATGCTGGCTGCATGGCAGGATGGAGTACAAAAACTGGAAAACTTTAAGAGGATTTCCAGTTGAGTATCACAATATCCGGTTTGCCTAAACCCTGAAGCGGTTGTAAATACGGGAATTAAGCGAACTCAGGGCAGGGTAAATATCCTTGTAAATCTCAAACAGCTCAGCGTACAGGGACACCAGCTTCGTATTTGGTTCATAAGTTCTGCCTGGGCGCTGAACCCGCCCGGCTGCTTCGGACAGATCCTTGTAAACCCCGGCGCCGACACCTGCCAGCATTGCAGCCCCAAGGGCAGTGGCTTCTTCAATATCCAGGGTAACCACTGGGCGGCCTGATACATCCGCTTTATTCTGCATCCAGAAGGTATTGCGGGTACCTCCTCCAATGGCTGTAATCTTTTCAGCGGTTTGACCTGCGCCTGCCTCAAGAGCTTTTAACATATCCAGCGAACCGTAGTTCAACCCCTCTACCACAGCCCGGATCATGTCTTCTCTCCTGGAAGTGTCATTAAGACCCAGGAATGCACCAAGCGATCTCGGGTCCAGGTTCGGGCTGGTTGTACCATTGAAATGGGGCAGGAAAAAGATGCCATTTGCACCGGGAAGTGAAGCCGCCGCTTCATCCATCAGGTTCGACCATACATTTCCGTCGCCGGACCTGGCTTTCAACTGGGCTTCGGTACCCAGCTGATCTTTATACCATTCAAGCATGCTTGCTGCTGTCCCGCCGCCCCAGATGCAATACATGTCTGGGGCTGAATGGGCTTCAATGGTCAGGCCGAGTTCCCGGATTTCAGGCGTCCATTGCGGAGCGGCCGCAGGAGTGAGTACCAGTTCCCAGGTGCCGGTTACATCCAGGAACATACCGGGAGAGATTGTCCCCGCTGCCAGCGCTCCCACGAGGTAGTCATGACCGCCCTGGTAGATGGGTGTTCCAGCGGGCAGTCCTGTTTTTTCTGCCGCCTCAGCAGTCACCTCGCCTATGAATTGGCCGCTGCGCTGGGGAACAGGGAGAAGGTCTTTGCTGAGCCCGGCCTGTTTTAATAATTCGTCTGACCATGTCAAGGTGTGCTGGTCAAACAACAGTGTGGGTGAGGCATCCGTGTAATCGGTGGAGTATTTTCCCGTCAACTTGTAATTGACAAAATCCTCTACGATCAACCATTTGTGTACCCTGCGGGCCAGTTCAGGTTCGTTCTCTTGCAGCCACATGAACCGCAAGACGGTACTCCAGATAAATGGCTGCCAGCCGGTTACCTGGAAGGTTTTCTCCAACCCGATATGCTTCACCCACCACTCGAACTGGGCTGTCGTCCTTGTGCAAATCCAGTTGATAAACGGATAAACCGGGGTGCCTCTTTCATCCAGTGGTACAGCATCAGCTCCGAGACCGGTGACTGCAGCTGCAAGAATGCGATGCTGTGACCCGATCTTGTCCACTGCATCGCGGATGGCAGAAGAGATACCATCCCAGATATGGTCGGGCATGTACACCTGCCAGTTAGGGTTATCCGGATTATCCCCTACGCTTACCGTCGGCCGGCTTCCCTGCGAGATGACATTACCATCCAGGTCATAAACCAGGGCCTTCATGCTGGTCGAGCCGACATCAATACCAAGCAGGCAATCCATACACTCTCCCTCCATATGTTTTTTACCCTATTCACTTCATTCAATGTATCTTTGCTGCTGTACTAATTCCGAACCTGGCAGCAAAGATGGAAAATACCTGGGATTTCTCTTAGGCGAACCAATTGCCTAAACCTTAATCAATACCAGCAACCTCGTTCAGCAATTTTATTTCATCAGCTGTAAGTCTAAATTGCTGGGCAGGGAAAACTCCATCCACCTGGCTCGGCCGGCGCATGCCCACAATTGCAGCAGTCACAGCCGGAAGCCGAAGCGTCCAGGCAATCGCGACCACGCCGGGTTCAACGCCATGCTTTTTGCCAATTTCTGCGAGTGCGTCTACTATTTTCAGGTTCTTCTCAAGCTTGGGCATCTGGAATTCGGGGTCATGCTGGCGCCAGTCATCAGGGGGCATGTTCTTGATCCGCTCCGGGGTCATTTTCCCCGTCAGCAAACCGGAATACATGGGAGAATATACAATTACGCCGATATTGTTTTCCAGGCAGAATGGCAGGATTTCTTTTTGAACTTCGGGACGGACTAAGGAATACGGGGGCTGCAGTGAATTGATCGGGGCAATTGCCTGTACCCGTTTCATCTGCTCGACGCTGAAATTGGAAACGCCGATCCAGCGCACCTTGCCTTCTTTCTGCAATTCGGCCAGTGTTGCCCAGCCTTCTTCGATATCAGGATCCGGGTTGGGCCAGTGGATCTGGTACAGGTCAACATAATCCATCTTGAGCCGGCGCAGGCTGTTTTCGCACTCGCGCCGCACCGAAGCCCGTGAGAGGTTGGAGGTGAATTCACCCTTCTCATTCCAAACCATTGAACACTTGGTAAACACAAAAGGCCGTTCAGACATGCCTGCCAGGGTTTGGCCAACCACCTCTTCAGAGTGGCCAAGCCCGTAACCGGCAGCGGTATCGATCCAGTTGATTCCCAGGTCAAGTGCGTGATGGATTGCAGCCTTAGACTCTTTATCATCCTGCGGCCCCCAGGCAAAAACCCAGTCTCCACCGCCCAGGGCCCATGCACCAAACCCTATCGGAGTAATTTGCATGTCTGTGCTGCCAAACTGCCTTGTGTCTAACAATGTTTTACCGTTTTGCATCTTCATCTCCTTTGATGCCCAATAAGGCATATTCATAAGTAAGGTTCCTGGAATTCCGCGGGAAATTAAAAACTGGATAGGATGAATTGAAAAAGTGCCATTTTGCTAAGCGTGCAAGAATTTCAAGACCAAGATTAAATCATCAGCAATTAATGCGTGAGGCGGACTGCGGACGCCCGCAGTCCGCCTCTTGAATACATCACTTACAAAACAGAACTACTGGACTTTGCCTTCAATGTAATCCTGGAGAGTCTTTCCAGGATAGTAGTATTCAAACATCTCGACAACATTATCCGGGGTGATTTCCTTGGTGGCATAGAACAGAACGCCAGGAATGGGGGCGCCGTTGAGCAGGTTAACCATCTGGCTCATGCACCATCTGGCCGGGGCGATGGATGAGTAGGCAGCGGTGCCGACGATAATTCCATCGTAGATACCCTTCAGGATGGGCTTGTCCTGGTCAACAGAAGAGAGCAGAACCTCACTGTTGTTGGCGGTTTTAGCATTCATCATACCGATGGTAGCGGATGAATACAGGCCCCATGCACCGATCATGTCAGGATATGCTTTCAGGGCGCCATCAAAGGCTGTGTAGTGCTCTTCTGGTGAAATACCAGTCAACTCAACAATCTTGATGTCAGGGTACTTGGTGAAGGTATCAACAAAACCCTTGGCGCGGGTAGCGGCATTGGGGTGAACAAAAGGCAGCGTCTGATAAACAACAGTGCCTTTCATTTCCTTGCCGGAATCCAGCATGGCTTTTTCCAGCAGTGCGCCAGCGATTGCACCCTGTTCGACAGTATCTCCAATCACCAGGGAATCTACAGCACCTGCCAGCGGAGCATTCAGGGTGACCACGGGGATACCAGCTGCTTCAAGGGCATCGAGGGCGGTCTTTACACCAGTGAAGTCACATGGGGCAAGAATCACACCATCAACATCCTGCAGGATCCATTGTTCAATGGCCTGGTTCTGGGCATTCTGGTCGTAGTTTGCATCGTTGATCAGCAATTCCACGCCAGCCTCTTCAGCTGCAGCTTTCATGCTCTCAAGGATCATGGAGCCAACCTCATCCACGGTGTAGTACACAGAGAAACCGATGGTGTACTTTTCGTTTGCCTTGGGCATCGCGGTTGTCATCACATCGGGCACTCGTGCTGCGCCGGCTGACCGGATTGTTACATCAGCCTCAACGCCTACATCACCGTACCACTTGTTCAGGTCAAACACGACATCTGGTTCACCGACAAAAGTGAAATCAGCCGCATTGGGGTTCACAACAGCTTCTGGTTCAGGCGCTTCGGTAGCTTCAACAGCTGTCTCTTCCACAACCGGGGCTTCGGTTTCTTCTACCACTACCGGAGCCTCAGTGGGTGCAACGGTCGGGGCACAGGCTGTAAGGACGAGTGTCAGGACCAGCAAGAGCGATGCAATCAGAGTAATTTTTCTCATTTACTTTTCTCCTTTGAATATTTAAACACGGTTGCGTTGGTCAATCCTTTTGACATATTACAATCAGGTATTATTTGGGTTCCTCCTTTCTCCTGCATTTCTCTCTTGTCGTTTTTTTGTCAGTAGAAGAGAATTTATCTTTGCCTGGACTTGAATGCGTTGTCCATCAAAACGGCAAAGATAATGACAAGACCTTTAACCAGGATTTGAACATGGTATTGGGCTCCGAGCAAAGACATACCATTGTTTAGAGATGCAATGATCAGGCAGCCTCCTAATGTGCCCCACATCGTTCCAACACCGCCTAACAGCGCAGTCCCGCCAAGAATAACGCCGGAGATGGCATCCAGTGCCAGGTCTTTCCCGGCGTCCGGAAGGCCGGAATTCATTAAAGCGGCGAGAATAAGGCCGGAAATAAAGGCATAGACCCCGCTCATCGTGTAGGCTGCGAGCTTGACCTTGCTGATTTCAATTCCAGCCACTCTCGATGCTTCCTGGTTGCCTCCGATACTGCGCACAAAGAAACCAAATTTGGTTTGTGTGTACACGAACCATGAAATTGCAAATATTACCAGCGAAATGATGACCGGAGTAGGGATGATACCAAACAACCGTCCATTACCAAATATATCAGCAAAGTGCGGGATGACGATGGGCACCGGCTTCCCTTTTGTAAGGGTAAGGGCAAGACCCCTGTAGATGTTCATGGTTGCGAGTGTCACCAGGAATGGTTCAATCTTTCCTTTGACAGAAACAAATCCATTAAAGAAACCCAGAAGCATCGATAACACCAACACGATGAGCAGCGCCGGTATGGGCGCCATTGTGCCTCCCCTTACCAGCATCGCAAAGGTAACACCCACCACAGCGGCAATGGAACCGACAGAAAGGTCCAGGCCTCCCAACGTGATGATGAATGTCATACCCAATCCCACCACAAGCACGTAACTCATGTTTTTCAGGATGGCGAGCAGATTTTTCGGGTCAATGAACACAGGTCTCAGCAGTGAAAACACGGCCATAAGAACAATAAGAATTACCAGTGTGCGATACCGGATCAACAGCTTCATAAAAGTTGTTCTGGATTTCGGTGCAGTTTCAACATTAGCGTGCATCATTCATTAATCCCTTCATTGGAGAATTTTCGGCTGGATTTTGCGATTTCTGGGTAGCCAGGCTCATCACGTACTCCTGGGTCATTTTTTCTTTTTCTACAATCCCTTTCATGTGCCCTTCCTGCATCACTAAAATCCTGTCTGCCACGCTGATCAACTCAGGCAGCTCAGAAGAAACCATCAGGATGGCGGTTCCACGGGCAGCAAGCTCACCCATGATCTGGTAGATTTCAGTTTTAGCACCAATATCTATACCACGGGTTGGTTCATCAAATATGATCACCTGGGGCGAAAAGTCAAGCCATTTTGCAAGGGCCACTTTTTGCTGATTGCCCCCTGATAGTGAGCCCATGATCTGCTCAATTTTACTCACACGGATATCCAGGGTTTTTCGGTGCTTTTGGGCAATCTCTTTAAGTTGTGCCCAGTTCAGGTAACCGGCAAATGACGGTCGCTGAGCATTGAGCATATTAATATTCTCAAATACCGGAAGGCATGCCACAAGACCAGTTTTTTTTCTGTCTTCTGTAACAAAAGCTATTCTATGCTTGATTGCCTGCCTTGGGTTTTTGGGGTGGATTTCTTCATCGTTGAGGTAGATCTTTCCTTCGGTAACCGGCCGTAAGCCAAAAAGGGCTTCAAGCATCTCGGTGCGCCTTGAACCAACCAGACCGCCAATACCCAGGATTTCACCCTTATGGACTTCGAAAGAGATGTCCTTGACCAATTCTCCACTGGTCAGGTTCTCCACTTTCAATACAGTATCTCCAATTTGTACATCCCGCTTTGGATACACGTTAGTCAGCTCACGCCCAACCATCATCTGGATCAGGTCTTGTTCAGTGACATCTTCGTTATTGACGGTGCCAACCAATTCACCATCACGCAAAACCGTAATGCGGTCCGCAATACCGTTGATCTCATGCAGCCGGTGGGAAATGTAAATAACAGAGACACCATTTGCCTTAAGGTTGCGGATGATATCCATCAATTTGTTGGTATCGCTTTGCGAAATGGACGAAGTTGGCTCATCCATCAAGACGATTTGTGCCTTGGATGTTACTGCTTTTGCAATCTCAACAACTTGCTGCTGGGCAATCGAAAGAGACCTGACTGACTTGTTCGGGTCAATTTCATGCTGCCCTAAGGCGGATAACACACGGTCTGCAATCACCTTGTAATCACTTTGACGCAGAAGGAACCCTTTGAATTCTTTCTGTTTGTCCAGGACAATGTTTTCGGCGACTGTCATATCCGGGCAGAGGGTTAATTCTTGATAGATAGTAACAATAGCAGATTTTATTGCATCCCTGGGCTCTTTAAACGTTACCGGTTTTCCATTGATCAGGATCTCGCCGCCCTTATCCGGTTGATGGTACCCGCTGAGTATCTTGATCAACGTGGATTTTCCTGCCCCGTTTTCACCCAGTAATGCGTGAACTTCTCCCTTCTTTACATTCATACTTACATTCTTCAAGGCGACAACGCCAGGAAAGGTCTTGCTGATATTTCTTAGTTCGAGGACATACTCATCCATACTCACAAAATCCTCCAAAAATTAAGTACTCAATTCCAGAACATTAACATACACCAGCAAAATTCACGAATAGACTGCAATAATTCCAACAACACCAGGCAATAGCTTTATTGAAA
>Ga0228535_1001336_pt1 | contig 39331 bp, 34 predicted proteins | sample SJ1metagenome_FD_168457 | JGI IMG/M metagenome (GOLD analysis project Ga0228535, IMG submission 168457) | Enriched culture of PCE-dechlorinating microbial communities from Ithaca, New York, USA - SJ1 | ecosystem: Engineered > Modeled > Simulated communities (microbial... > Unclassified | place... | reverse complement strand
ATCCGGGTCATCGGAAGGGGGAAGCGGTTTTTCGTTTAAGGTGTTTCAGGCAGGGACAGGCTGCCGCCTGTTCCTGCCTTTTGTTGCGGTCTATTTCTCGACGACAAACTGAGATTTGTCCGCGCCGCAGATCGGGCAGGTCCAGGAATCGGGAACGTCTTCAAAGCGGGTTCCGGCTGCGACGCCGTTGTCCGGATCGCCCTTTTCGGGATCGTAAACGTATCCGCAGACGCTGCATACGTAGCGTGCGGCTTGGGCGGGTTTGGGTTTGGCGGCGGCCGCGTCCGCGTCGAACGTCGGGGCGGTTTTCGGAGATTTGCCGCCTTTGACATTCCGGTAGTAGGCGTACGTCATCGGCGTTCCTTCTCCCAGGACATCCGCTTCAACCACTTTGCCGAGAAAGAGCGTATGCGTTCCGCAGTCCAGCTCCCCTTCCAGTTCGGCTTCGATAAAAGACAGACAGTAGTCAAGCACGATGGGCACGCCGGTAACACCGGGGCGGGTTTTGACCTCTTTGAGCTTATCCATGGTACGGCCGCTTTTGAAGCCGAACAGGCCGATGAAAGTCATCGGCGCGGCTTCGGATACGACCGACACGGTGAATTTACGGCTTTTTGATATCAATTCATGCGTATAATTTTCCTTGTTGATGCACACGGCCAGCGTGGCCGGTTTGGAGGTGGCCTGGATAAGGGAATTGGCGATCTGGCCGTTGAACTTTCCGTCGCTGCCGGAGGTGACGATATAAAGGCCGTAGCTGATCTCATGAAGGGCCGCTCGATTCATAATGGACTCCTGTTTTCCGGGTGAATTTTGTAGCGTTTTCTTATAACTGAAAATTGTTATTCCCGCCACGAAATTTCTTTGGGGGTTTTTTCTTTTGACAAATGCCGGTTTCTTGTATAGGGACTCCAAACGTCAGAGATTTTGAGATATTATCCGATCGGGCCTGATGCATCTTCACGCAGACAAACGCAGAACTCCCGCGCGGGCCGGGCCTGTCTTGCAGAAAGAGAAAAAATCATGATGACTTATGAGATGTTTTTGCAGAGAAATGCCTTTGCTTTTGAAGAGCTCCTGGCCTTTTCCCGCGGTTCGCTCATCACCGATCCGCCGGCCGGATTGGACGCCCGTCTGCCGGCGCCGCCGTTTCTGATGATGGATCGGATTGTCCGGATCGAAAGCACGGGCAACACCGGAAAAGTCATTGCCGAGCAGGACATCCGTCTGGACGCGTGGTATTTTCAGTGCCATTTTACGAACGATCCCGTGCAGCCCGGTTGTCTGGGGGTGGACGCCGTCTGGCAGCTTCTGGGATTTTTCTGCATCTGGCGCGGCGCGGTGGGGGCGGGCCGCGCGCTGGGGTGCGGAGAAGTCGTGTTCAACGGCCAGATTCGGCCGCATAACCGGGTGGTTCGCTACGAAATCGACGTCCGGCGCTATTCGCGGCTGAAGGATTCCGGGGCGTCCGTCGTTATCGGCGACGGCCGGGTTTATGCGGACGATGAACTGATTTACACCGTCGGCCAGGCCAGAACCGGCCTGTTCAGGGACATTGCCTATCCCGATTATCCCAACCGGTCGAAAAACGCCGTCGGCGGGATTATGCAGCGATAGAGCATTCCGCCCCGGCGCCGCGGCGGGGATGCAAGAAAAAAGGATTGAAAATCTTGCCCGATTAACGCTATGATCCCGCGTTTTCTGAAATACTTAAGCCGGATTGGGACAGGGTTTGAACATTATTAAAAAAACGGCTCTCTATTTTGCCTGCACCAAATACTGCCGGCAGGCAATTGCAGAACGCGCCGATCTGTCGGCGATGCGGGAGAAGCCCACAACGAAGATGATGATCGGTCTGGGGCTCGTTGCGTTCAGCTATGTGATCGGTTTGCCGGCGGTCATTGCGATGGGCATCCTCGCGGTCTGGCTGCGGGAGCCGCTGGTGGGCATTATCGGCGGGCCGCTGATTTACGCGATTTCCACCATTATTTTTATTGTGGGCATCAAAATGGCGGGGAAGAGGTATTTTCACGTCTTCTCCCGGTGGCTGGTCCGGGTGGTGCTGGAGAAAATTCTGGGCGAGGACATCCGGGCGGTGTGCGCGCCCGGTCGGGACGATTCCTGTCCGTAAAGGGAAAACGTTTTAATTCTCAATTTAACATATTCGAGGTGGCTCATGAGTACGATTGAAGAAACAATCAGTGAACTGAAGGTGAAAATCATTGCGACGCTGGGACTGCTGGATGTGACCCCCGACGACATCAAGGATGATGAACCGCTCGTGGGCGGTGATACGGGCATTGATTCCATCGATGTTCTGGAACTGGTCATGATGATCGAAAAGGATTACGGCGTAAAAATCGAGAGCAAGGAACTGGGCGCCAAAGTGTTTGCGTCCGTCCGCGCGCTGGCGACTTACATCCGCGAAGCCCGGAAGGCCAGAGCCTGAGGCCGGAACACCGGACGATCAGACCCAAAGATGACCTTCAAGCGGAAGAAGTCCATGAAAAAAGTTCTGCTGATTTCAGCCAATATGATGAAAAAGCCCTATCCGGTTTATCCGCTGGGGCTGGACTACGTGGCGGGCGCGCTTGCGTCTGGCTATGAAACAGAAATTCTGGACATGAACAATGGACTTTCTCCCGCAGCGCTCGGGGAGGAGATCCGGCGTGCGGCGCCCGATTACATCGGTTTGTCCATCCGCAACATTGACAATACCGATACCATCAACAGCCGGGGATTCTTGTCCGACTATCAGGAGCTGGCGGCCGTCATCCGGCAAAATTCGCAGGCGCCGCTCATCCTGGGCGGCAGCGGCTACACCGTCTTTCCGGTGGAATTTCTCCGCGCGCTGGACGCGGATTACGGTCTCGCGGGAGAGGGAGAGAGGCTTCCCGCGCTGCTCGACGCCCTGGAGGGACGGGGTGATATCGCGGCCGTGCCGGGTGTGGTGACCCGGCAAGCGGCAGCGGTTTCCTGCCGCGCCTGGGAGGGAGAACTGCAACGCGCCTTCGCGCCGGAAGCCGCGCATGCAAAATATTATATTTCCTATGGCGGCATGCTCAATTTGCAGACCAAGCGCGGCTGTCCGTTTCGGTGCAGCTACTGCACCTATCCGCATATCGAAGGCGCGAGAATGCGGTTTTTCCCGCCGGAAGAAGTGGCCCGTCAGGCCCGCGCGCTTGAGGACGCGGGCGCCAAGTATATTTTCATCACCGATTCCGCGTTCAACGCGAGCTACGATCACAGCCTGCGGGTCGCCCGGGCGTTTCAAAAGGCGCGCCTCACCATTCCGTGGGGCGGTTTTTTTGCCGCCACGGTTCCGCCCGACGGCTACTATCCGGCGCTGGCCGATGCAGGGCTCACGCACGTGGAATTCGGCACGGAGTCGATGTGCGACGCCATGCTGGCGGGGCTGCGAAAACCTTTTGTGTCGGACGATGTCTTCCGGGCGCACGAAGCGGCCCTGGCGGCGGACCTGTTTATCGCCCACTATTTTCTTCTGGGAGGCCCGGGCGAAAACGAAGAGACGCTTCGGCAGACGCTGGCCAATGTCGATCGGCTGGAAAGGGCCGTCTTTTTCTTCTTTTGCGGTATCCGGATTTATCCGCACACGGCCCTGTACGAGACGGCGCTTGGCGAGGGACAGATTTCCGCGTCGCAAAACCTGATCGAGCCTGTTTTTTACCGCTCGCCCTTCATATCCGACGTCGAAATCGTAGAGCGGATTGAAGCGCACGCCGCCGGCCGGATCAACTGGCTTGTCGGCGCGGGCGAGAGCAAGGCGACGCGCATTTTGCCCAGGCTCTATGAACGGGGGCATACGGGGCCGCTCTGGGAGCACCTGATTGCCTAGCTTTGCCGGACGAGATGCGCCTGTGCGGGGAGGCTTTTTTTCAATGGAAGCTGAAAAAACACGGCTGCGTCCCGCCGAGATCGCGGGTGGAGCGGCTCTGATAGCCGCGGTCGGTTTATTTTTCATTGAACCGCTTCTGGCGGCGGCCTTGCTTCTGGCCTATGTGCTTTTTTGCGTGGCGGCCTGCTTTTTTCCGCAGACCTGTTTTCTGGGGCCGGTGATCCACCGGGGCCGCCGGGGAAAAAATCAAGTCGCTCTGACATTTGACGACGGTCCGTCTCCGGCTACCACGCCGGCAATTCTCGATGCGCTCGACCGGCACCGCGCGCCGGCCACCTTTTTTGTCTCCGGTGTCAATGCCGAGAAAGAGCCCGGACTGATGGCGGAAATTCTCCGGAGAGGCCATGCCGTCGGCAATCACACGTACCGCCACGATCCGCTGGTGATGCTCAAAGGCTACCGCACCCTTTACCGGGAAATTCGTGACGCGGCTGAAGCGCTGCGGCGTCTGGGAATCGATGCGCAAGCGTTTCGCCCTCCGGTCGGAATCGTCAATCCGGGACTGTTTCCGATTCTGGATGAACTGGGACTGTTTTGCGTCACGTTCAACCGGCGGGCGCGCGATGCGGGAAATATCCGCGTGCGGCGGCTCGCCCAGAAAATTCTCGGGCGCGTGGCGGACGGCGACATTATTTTGCTGCACGACGTCAAACCCCGCCGTCCCGAAGACGAAGCGCTGCTGGCGCGGGAAATCGAAAAGATTCTGGCGGGCATCGATGAGCGGGGGCTCGACATCGTCCCGCTGGCCGAGCTCATCGGCCGGGAAATGATGTCCGGCGTGCGGCCGTCTTAGCCGTTCGGGCCGGCGGACATTTGTCCGTTGACGCCGGAAAAAATTTTTGATTGAAAAAACAAACAATGATATAGAGTTGAACCCTTGGCGCCTCAGGGGGACAATGGAACCGCTGTAAAGGAGGAGATGGTGACGGATCGCTGGAAATTGCTTCAGGAAGTCCGCCAAACTGCGCCCAATATTCTGGAAGCCGCTGTAACCGTGCCTTGCGATTCCATCTGGTTTGCGGGCCATTTTCCGGGCGAACCGATCCTGCCGGGCATCGCCATCGTGCACGCGGTCTCCGAGGTGATTGAACAGGAGGCCCAAAAGAGAGGCGAGACCGTCCGGACGGCATCCCTGAAGCGCGTGCGCTTCACCGGCCCCGTCCGGCCGGGGGATACGATCCTGCTTCACCTGACAAGCGAAGACGTCCGCGGAGAGACGTGCTTTAATTTCAAAGTGGCGCATGAAGACAAGACCATCTGTACCGGCCAGATCGTCGTGGCGAAAACGGAATAAAGAGAAAACCATCAAAGGAGGACGGAATGCCTGAAAGCAAGGACATCCAGGGCATTATAAGGCATGTGGCGGAAATTATCATCGGCGAGCTCAAACTCGAGGACGTGACCCCGGACACCTTCAATCCGGAAATGGATCTGGTGGATGAACTGGGGATCGACAGCATGGATCTGGCGACGATCGCGCTGGTTTTGCAGGATGAATACAAAATTGTCATCGACGAAGACGATTATCCCAAGTTGAAAACCGTCCGTTTGATTGCCGAATATATCGAGGAGAAGCTGGCCGCCAGACAGTAACCGGCAGGCCGGAGGAGATTCATGACCATGACCCCGACAACAGCCGCGGCGGAAAAACCGCGTTTTTCCGATCTTCTGGCGCACCCCGGTGTGCGGGAGCGCTGGGAGAAAGTGCGGAAGTATTTTTTCCTGCGGGAATCCACCTACGACATGACCAACCGCTGCAACATCCGGTGTGACGGCTGCTACTACTACGAGGGGGACAAGCAGTTTGCCGCGGAAAATCTTTCCGCTCCGGAGTGGCGCCGGCTGATGCAGGCTGAAAAGGCGCGCGGCATTACCTATGTGGTGCTGGCGGGGGCGGAACCGTCCCTGGTTCCCCAACTGCTCTCCGTCTGCTATGACGAAATGCCGCTGGGGAGCATCGCCACCAACGGATTCAGAAAGATACCGGAGTCGGTCGGCTACAAGATCCATATTTCCGTCTGGGGCAACGACGCGACAAGCGAAAAAACGCGCGGCGCTAAACATCTCCTCAAAAAGCAGATTGAGAATTATCAAAATGATCCCCGCGCGGTTTTCGTATATACGTTTACGCGCGACAACATCGAAGAGGCCTCTGACGTGGCGGCCGATCTGGTCACCGCCGGCTGCCGGATGACGTTCAATGTCTTTTCTTCTCCGGTCGGATACACAGGGCCCCTGCGCCATGACGCGGAGTCGCTTTTGAAAACCCGGGAGATGATGCTGGCGCTTTTAAGCCGCTATCCCCGGCAGGTGCTCTTTTCCGCCTACAACGCCGTCGCCCATACCAGCGGGCAGGGGCTGCACGCGCTTTACGGCTGTTCTTATCCCCGCTGCAATCCGTCGCAGGATATCGGCCTGGGCCGCTCCTTCCGCCAGTACCGGACGGATTTGAACTGGGACCGGTCGGTGGCCTGCTGCGTGCCGGATACGGACTGCGCCGACTGCCGCCATTACGCCGCCGGCTCCGCCGTGGTGACGGCAAGGCTCTACCGCCATGTCGGCGACGCCGACACCTTCATGTCCTGGCTGGACTACGTAGACACCTATCTGGCGGTCTGGGTCATGGGATATGAAAAAGGCGAAAATCTCTGTTCGAAGATCATCCGCCCGCCGGGTGCGGCCGGCGGCTTCGGATCCCGGGACCGAGAGGAACGAATGAGGAAGGAAGGAAGATGAAAACGGTAAGCACCCTGCTGGATGCCGAATGGCGCGAACGCTATCGCCGGATATCCAGCCTCAACATCCGCAGCTCCATTTACGATCTCACCTGCCGCTGCAATCTGCGCTGCAAGGGATGTTTCTTCTTTTCCTCGGGTGAACATCACGTTCAGGAAGAAATGGATATCCGCAAGTGGGAAGCGTTCATCGACGGGGAAAAAGCCCGCGGCGTGAATCTGGCGATTCTCATCGGCGGCGAACCGACGCTGTGCATGGACCGCCTGGAGGCCTTCTATCGGCGTATTCCGACGTACTGCGCGACCAACGGCCTCATCAAGGTTCCCCGCGACCGTTTTCCCGACATGATGGTGGGCATTTCCCTGTGGGGCGGCGGCGAAGATGAAAAGATCCTGCGGGGCAGGGATACGTTTGCCGTCTCGAGCAAAAACTACGAAGGCGACCCTTACACTTACTATCTTTACACTCTGACGCCCAGGCAGGTGGGAAAAACCGAGCCGGTCATCCGGCGCATCGCCGACTGCGGCCTGAAAGTTCATCTGCAGCTGCTCTCCAATGACGAAGGCGTGGACGGATTTTCCTGGCGGCCCGAAGAACTCAGCGATTTGCGGTTCGAACTGGACGAAATGCTCGACCGCTATCCGCGGACCGTCATTTCCAGCAAGTACTACCATGAGGTGATCACTACCGGAATGATGCAGGGCCGCCGCTTCGGCTGGCGGGAGTGTCCGTCCGTGACCGAATCCCTCGACACCCGTCAGCCGCCGGTGCGCCGGCTTATTCATTTTTACCGCTGGGGGGCCGATTTGCAGACCGTCCACCGCTGCTGCACGTCCGCCACGCGCGACTGCGCCACCTGCAAGGACGGTGCGGCGCACATGAGCTGGATCATGGTCAACAAGCGCGACCACATGACGAGCACGAAAGATCTGCAAAACTGGATTGAAGTGTACGAGATGTTCGCCAAGCTCTACCGGCTGATTCCGTGGTGATCTTTAGCCTGACCGGTTGCAGACTGTCAGGCTGTAAGGTAAAAACGAAACGGGATCAAAAAAATTTTGCCCCGCCTTCCGATAACAATCTTGAAAAAATAATTGATATTTTCGGCCGGCTCTTGCATATTGACCGCTCCTGTAAATTAAGAACCGCGCCGCGGCCGGCCATGGGGAAGGGGAAGGCAACGCTTGTCCGAAAAAACACTCATCTTAGCGTACGACGCTGTTTCGTCTCTGGGGACGGATCTGGAAAACCAGTGGCAGCGCGCCTGCCGCGGCGAGAGCGGCGTCGGGCCGCTCACCCGCTTTCCGTACGGCGATGATTTTCCCGTGCGCGTCGCGGGTCAGGTCGAAGACGTGGATGTCCGGCCCTATCCTTTTTTGCAGCCGCGCGAAATGGCGCACTGGACGTCGCCGATCTTCAAACACGCGCTCCTGGTGGTCCACCGGGCGCTGGTGAAGAGCGGCATCGCCATTACGCCCGACGTTGCGCCGCGCGTGGCCGTCACCTTCAGTTCGGCCGTCGGCGGACAGGACGCGGTGCTGAAGGCGGACCGCCAGATGATCGCTGAAAACAAGCTGCCGCATCCCTTTGCCAATCCCAACTCCTGCATCAATATGGTGGGCGGCAAGGTCTCCATTCTGACGGGCGCCACCGGTCCGATCTCTGCCACCATCACGGCGTGCGCCACCGGCGTCACGTCCATGATCATCGGCGACATGATGATCCGGCAGAATCTGGCGGACGTGGTGATCGCCGGCGCCGTCGATTTTCCACTGGTCGAACCGATTCTGGCCGGCTTTGCGACCATGAACGGCGCGTATCGTCCCAAGGAAGGGCAGCCGCACGAAGCGCCGGAAAAAACGAGCCGGCCCTTCTCGGCCAACCGCCGGGGATTCGTCGTTTCCGAAGGGGCGGGCGCCGTTATTCTCGCCTCGCCGGCTTTTGTCCGGGCGCACGGCCTTGCGGCACGAATCGAAATGGCCGGATTCGGCATGACGTCCGACGCCAGCCACTTTGTGGCGCCCAATCTGGCGACGGTCGAGCGCTGCATGGCCATCGCGATCGCGGACGCGGGGATCGCGCCCGCACAGGTAGACGCCGTCAACGCCCATGCGACCTCGACCAAAATCGGCGACAAGGTGGAAGCGGACGCGCTGGAGCGGGTCTTCGGCGCAAAGGTGCCGCCCACTTCGGCCAACAAGTCGCAGCTCGGCCACGCCATGGGCGCGTCTTCCGCCATTGAAACGATTCTGGCGATAGAGGGCATGCTGCGCGGCACAGTCCTGCCCACCGTCAATTACGAACCGGACCCGGCCATCCGGCTCGACTGCGTGCCCGGGACCGCCAGAAAGCTCAGCCAGGAGTTTGTGCTCAAAAACGCGTTCGGCTTCGGCGGGTGCAATTCCTGCCTGCTTTTGCGCCGGATCGCGTAAGGCGATGGAAGGCAAATTATGAAACCTCCGCAAAACCGAAGAGTCTTTGTTGTCGGGTACGGGGCGGCCACGCCGCTGGGGAGCACGTTTGCCAAAACCTGGCAGCGCGCCGTCCGGGGAGAAGCGGGCTTCCGCAAGGTCACCCGCTGCAAGGTGGAGTCGGCCTGCGACATCGTGGGCGAGATTCCGGACTGGTTTCCCCTGGAACTCGATTTTACCGACGCCAAGGAAGTCTATAACTGGAACGCAGCGTTCGTCATCCTCACCATGGCCGTCTGCAAGGAGGCGCTGGCGGACGCGGGAATCGTGATGGATGAAGCCATCGCGCCCCGCATGGCCTGCCTGATCGGATCGGCGCTCAACGGATCGGACGCGTTTCGCGTGGCCATGCACGACCTGGAGCACCGCGGCCCGCTGCGCGTGAGCCCCTACCTGCTGCCGAACCTGTGCGCCAATCTGCCGTCGGGCAAGGCGGGCATGCTCCTGAAGTTCACCGGCCCCATCTTTTCGCCTCAGGGCGCCTGCGCTTCGGGCAATCATGCCATCGGCATCGGCGCGCGCATGATCCGCGACGGAGACTGCGACTTTGTTCTGGCGGGCGGGGCGGATGCGCCGATTCTGCCGGAGCTCATCCATGGCTTTGCCAACATGAACGCCACCATCAAGGTGCATGCCGATGATCGTGCCGCGAAGGATTTTGCGCAGGCGTCGCGCCCGTTCAGCATCGACCGTCGGGGATTTGTCCTTTCGGAAGGAGCGGGCGTCGTGGTGCTGGCGGCGGAAGAAGCCGCAAAGGCCCATGGCCTGACGCCGCGGGCGGAAGTCTTAGGGGTGGGCTGGACCTCCGATGCCTACCACTACACCAGCCCGAATCCGGCGACGATCATCCGGGCGTTGCGGGAAACGATCGCGGACGCACAACTCAAGCCGGCCGACATCCAGTATGTGAACGCCCACGGCACGTCCACGCCCAAGGGCGACCGGACGGAAATCAAATGCCTGCGCGATGTTTTCGGCAAGCTGCTGGAGAAGATTCCCGTCTCGTCCAATAAATCCCAGCTGGGCCACACGCTGGGGGCGACCGCCGCCATTGAAGCCGCGCTGACCATTGAAGGCATGCGGCAGGGGATTCTCCTGCCGACCATCAATCATGTGCCGGATCCGGAGTTTGCCGATATCGACGTGGTGCCCAACGCGGCCCGCCGGCAGAAATACGAGCTTGCTCTGTCCAACGCCTTCGGATTCGGCGGGACGAACTGCTGCGTCATCTTCCGAGGAGTCTGACATGCGACCCAAACCGTTTATCCCTGAGCCTTATGTGCAAGACGAGCGCTTTGTCCGCGACCGGACCACGGGACTGGTCTGGCACCGGGCGTCTTACCGTGTGCTGTATGCGGACACGGACCGTTCGCAGGTGGTTTACCATTCCAACTATCTGCGTTATTTCGAATACGGACGCACGTCGCTCATGCGCGATGTGGCGTATCCCTACAAGGAAATCGAAGACAGCGGCTACGTCTATCCGATTTACGATCTGGGTGTTTCGTTTTATACGTCCCTGTTTTACGACGACGTCATGCACGTCCATACGCGGCCGGTGAACCTGGAGCGCGTGAGGCTTCAGTTTGACTATGTGATCACGCATGCGGAAAAAGGCTGTCTCGTCTGTACGGGATTCACCCGGCACTGCGCAGCCAACGCCGCGGGCCGGCCCGTGGCGGTCGATCCGAAAACGGTGCAGTTATGGCAGACCTTTCCCGGCAAGATGTAACAGCCCGCTATCCCCTGTCGCTTTTTGTCCCGCCGTATGTGCGGGATCATGTTTTTCAGGGGAAAGTCATTTTTCCCGCCGTGGAGGCCATGATCGTCCTGGCCCGCGCCGTAAAGGACCGCCATCCGCAGGCGGCGCTTTTCCATCTGGCCTGCGCGTCCTTTCCCCGGATGCTGGAAATCGCGCCCGGACGGGATACGCTCGATGTCCTTGTGGAGATGGAGGTTGCCGCCGACCGGATCCGAGCCTCGCTCTTGACGACGGTCCGGATTAAAAACGCAACGATGCGGCGGACGCTGGAACACGCGCGGGTAACCTTTCTGCAGGAGGATGACGTTTTCCAGCCGGCGGCGGATTTCCGGACCGCCCGGAAGCTCGGCGGCGCGTGCATCTGTGTTCCTTCCGCATCGATTTACCGGGAACTGATTCCTTTCGGCGCCTCCTACCAAAACGTCATCGGCGATCTGGCCGTTTCCCGAAGCGGCGCTTTTGCGGAGGTTTCCGGCGGACAATCTCCGGCCGACAGCCTTCTGGGATCGCCCTTTACGCTGGATGCCGCAATGCACGCCGCCTGCGTCTGGGGACAGCGGTTTGCCGGCAGAGTCACGCTGCCGGTCGGATTTGCCGGACGGATGATCGTCGCGCCGACGCACCCCGGCCGGTTCTACCCGGTGCGCATTTCGCCTGCAGAGGCCCGGGGGGAGACGCTTCTCTTTGATGTTTGGATATTCGATCAGGAGGGCGCGGTCTGCGAATGCATCCGGGGACTCGGCATGCGCGATGTGACGCGGGGGGATCTCCGCCCGCCGCAGTGGATCGGTGAGGGAGCATGGGAAAATTCTTGATGGTCTGTCTGCTGGCGTATCTTGCCGGTTCCGTCAATTTCGCCATCCTTTTTTTTAAGATCGCCGGCAAGGCGGATCCGCGCCTGGGTTTCAGCGGCAACGCCGGAACGACCAATGTTTACCGCCAGGCGGGCCGTCTCTGGGCGGCGCTGATCCTGGCGCTCGACGTCGGGCGGGCGCTGGCCGTGGCGGCGCTGGCGCTGTATTTCCTGGATCGCGCCTGGGTGGCCTGGCCCGGTTTTTTTCTGATTCTGGGCAACACGTTTCCCTGTTTTCATAAATTTCGCGGCGGAAAGGGCGTGGCCAACTATCTGGGCTTTACCCTGCTTGCCGCGCCCTGGGCAGCGCTTACGGCCTGCGCTCTCTGGGTGCTGGTTTATGCGATCGTCCGCCGGCCGTTTATCGCGTCTTTTTTCATGGCGGCCGCGCTGGCGGCGGGACAGGCCCAACCGCTTGACGTGTCCTGGCCCGCCCTGACCGGAGCGCTGGCCGCATTGATTTTAATCGTCTTCAATCATCGGGTAAACATCCGGCAATACCGCCGGGAGCAAAATCCGTCTTCTGGCGCATAAACGGAAGCGTTTTCACCCGCAGCGCGGACCTTCCGGTCCGCCGGGAAAAACAGGCCGGGAAGCATCTTTCCTAAAGAATCACCGCAATGGCCGGATGGGCTTTGAGTTCCTCGTACAGGATGCGCCGGTGCGCTTCGCTCTCCACCGTCAGCTCGAGATTGAGGGCGATGTATTTTGCCTTTTCGCTTCGCCGCGATACGGAGATCCGGTAGCTGCGGTCGCGGATAATGTCTGCGACGGCGCTCTTCATTTCTTTTTCATCCGTGCCGATGATCTTGTAGGTCCAGCAGCAAGGATACGTCAGGCGAATTTTTTGGTTTTTATTTTCAGTCATGGTCCGCCGGCTTTTTTAAGCGCTACGTTAGCGCCGACAAAAGGAGCCGTCAAGGCGTTTCCTGCCGGCGACCGGCGCGGCAATGGCTTTGACAAGGAAGGGGAACTCTGTTAGAAATCCTGTCAGTCCGGGCAGGCGTTGTCCGGTCACAAAAGGGAATTTCCAAATGAAGAAGGAGGATCTTATGAAGAAAGTTCTGTTTTTTGTGTGCGCGTTTATGCTGGTTGCCGCCGTGGCGCTGGCCGCCGGACCGAAAACCTATCAGGTCACCGGGCCGGTGCTGGAGGTCAAGGGAGATGTGATCGTGGTGCAGAAGGATACGGATAAATGGGAAGTGGCCCGCGATGCCGCAACCAAAGTGACGGGGGATCTGAAAGTCGGTTCCAAAGTGACCATCGAGTATACGATGACGGCCAAGAAGATTGAGGTCAAGGAAGACAAGAAGGCGGATGCCAAAAAGAAGAAATAGCCGGGCGATGACCGGAATGAAAAACGGCGTTTCCGCGGATTGTGCGGAAACGCCGTTTTTTTATGAAGCGAAACGGCGGGCGGGGTTTTTCGGGTTCAGGGGCTTGCGACCTCTCCTGCCGGCGTCAGTCTGCCCGTGACGGGATCGATGGCGTAGGCCGATATCGTTTTGGATGCCGCGTTTGCCGCATAGAGAAATCTTCCTCCCGGATCGACGGCCAAGGCGTAGGGCTTCGTTCCGGCGGCAAAAGGAGAACCGGCGATTCTGGTTAACGTCCCTCCGACTGCCTTGACGGCATAGGCCGAAATCGAGTTGGACTGGATATTGGCCACGTAGATGAAGTTTCCGGTCGGATGCATGGCCACCATGTAAGGCTTCGCTCCCGTGACAACGCCGCCGGCCCCGGCCAGCGCTCCCGTAACGGCGATGCCGTAAGTGGTGATACTGTTGGCTGCCATGCTGGAGACATAGGCAAACGTCCCCAGGGGATTGATGACCATATGGGTGGCATCCCCGCTTGTGGCCGCGCCGGTTCCGGGGGTGAGGGCTCCCGTGGCGCCGATGGTGTAGACATTGATGCTGCTGGAACCGGTATTGACCACATAGGCGAAACGGCCCGTGGGATCCGCGACCAGGGCGCAGGGCGCTCTTCCGGCGGCAACGGAGATGCCGGCGGTCAGAACGCCTGTCAACGGATCGATGGTGTAAACGGAAATGTTCTTGGATCCGGAATTGGTCGCATAGGCAAACTGCCCGGTGGGATCGATGGTCAGGGCAAAAGGCTGCGTTCCGGCCGCGAAGGGCGATCCGGCGACTTCCGTGAGGATGCCTGTGGCCGCGTCGATGGCATAAGCCGAGATATCGCCGGAGGTGATGTTGGCCGCGTAGGCGAAGGTTCCCGTCGGATCGATCGTGACTGCGTAGGGCAGTGTGCCGGCGGCGAAGGGCGATCCGGCGACTTCCGCGAGGATGCCTGTGGCCGCGTCGATGGTATAGGCCGAAATGTTGCCGGTCGTGATATTGGCCGTGTAGAGAAACTGGCCTGCCGGATCGATCGAAAGTGAATTCGGATGGGCGCCGGCGGCAAAGGGCGATCCGGCCACCGGCGTGAGCGCTCCGCTTGCCGCGTCGATGGCATAGGCAGAAATATTGCCCGCCGCATAGTTGGCCGCGTAAACGAACCGGCCCGACGGTTCGACCAGCAGGCGGGGCGGGGGAGGAACGCAACTGATGATGACGTTGCCTACCGGCTTCGTATTGATGACGCCGGTGGCGTTGCTTACTGTGCAGGTCTGCGAAAGGGTGGCCGGTTGCGTCTTGATGGTGACGTTATACGTGGCGCCGTTGGCGATGGCCTTGGGAAAGGTGAAGGTGCCGTTGGCGTTTACCAGAAGATCGTCGGCGCCGTTGTTTTGCAGAATCAGTCCGCCGCCGATCATGCCGTAAACGACGCCGCGGACCGTGTAACTGTATCCCTTGTCGTCGCTTCCGCCGCCGCCGCAGGAGACCAAGAGCGCCGCCAGGCACAAGACCAGCGCCCCCAGCGACAGAACCGGTCGGGTTTTCCCGGCTTTCTTTTTACCTTCGGACAGTGCCACCATTTTCCCCTCCTTAAGTCAGCGGATTGACGGATGATTGACAGATCGGATCGTCGCTTTTTTTCGTGGCGGATATATATGTAGATTTGACGGCGATGTCAATCAAATATTCGGCGGATTTGACATCCAACGGATCGTCGTTACTCTTAAAGACAACGGCTTTAGGGCCGCGGGGAGAAAAAAAGTGAAACGTCAATGGTTCAGCAAAACAGGATTGGGGCTGTTGTGTCTGTGCATCGCCCTGGCGGCGCAATCCGGAGAGGGAAAACAAATGAAGACCAAAAACGAAACGCAAAAGACAGCCGTGGCGACGCTTGCCGGCGGATGTTTCTGGTGCGTCGCGGCCGATATGAAAAAACTTCCCGGTGTGGTCCGGGTGATTTCCGGTTACGCGGGCGGCGCAGGCGAAAAACCGACGTATGAAACCTATGAAGCCAAGGGGCATGTGGAGGCGGTTCAGGTGCATTACGATCCCCGACAGGTATCGTATGAGCAAATTTTAACGTATTTTCTCAAGCACATCGATCCGACGGATCCGGGCGGCCAGTTTGCCGACCGCGGTTCCGGCTACGCTCCGGCGATTTTTTACAACAATGCCGCAGAGCAGGAGACCGCCCGGTCTGTGCTTGCGGCTTTCGGCCGTTCGGGAAAATTCAACCGGCCGCTGGCGACGAAACTGCTTCCCTTAACCGGTTTTTATCCGGCTGAAACGTATCATCAGGATTACGATGAGAAAAATCCGCTGCGGTACCGCTCTTACCGCCGGGGATCGGGCAGGGAGCGGTTTATCGATGAACACTGGCAAAACGACACTGCGCCCGTCTCGCCCTATAGAAAGCCGGACGGAGCGGCCCTGAAGAAAAAGCTGACGGCGCAACAGTACGAGGTGACGCAGCACGGCGCCACCGAACCGCCTTTCTCCAACGCTTATGTGAGCAACAAGAAAGACGGCCTTTATGTGGATGTCGTTTCCGGCGAGCCGCTGTTCAGCTCCCGCGACAAGTACGATTCCGGATCCGGCTGGCCCAGCTTTACCCGGCCGCTCGAACCGGGAAATATCGTAGGAAAAGAGGACCGCAGCCACGGCATGGTGAGAACCGAAGTGCGCTCCCGGCACGCGGATTCGCATCTGGGGCATGTTTTTCCGGATGGTCCCGGACCGTCCGGCCTGCGCTACTGCATGAACTCGGCTGCATTACGCTTCATTCCCCGGGAAGACCTGGAAAAGGAAGGTTACGGGCGGTATCTGAAACTGTTCGAATAAACAGGAGCGTCTTTACGAGCGACGGAAACGCGCGATGATCGGATTCGGACAGGTCCGGTCCAGATCCGCAAGCAAAAGACTCTTTTGCCGCGATTTCCCGGCCCCGGGCGGTTTGGCGCAAACAGCGTCGGCGTCGGAAGAACAATCCGGCGGCAGGCAGAGGCGGACCTGATCCGCCGCGTTTTGGACATTGGACAGAAAGGCTTCCACACCGATGTTGCCGCAGACCACGGAATAAACGGCCAGATTGTCCGCGATCAGTTTTTCCGCTGCATTTTGCGCGCATCCCAGCCAGGCCAGAATGGCCCGGCATAATTGCGGGGTTCTTACGGGGGCGAAATCCCACAGAATCAGCGCAAACATGTAGTACATGTGCGGAATGTTGCCGCGGCACATCACCAGATTTTCGTAGCGGGCAATGAAAAGGGTGATCGTGGCCAGAAGATCCTGAAAATTTTTGTTTCGGGTTCCGCTGCTTCGGGCGGTGGAATCTGCAAGCCAGCCGATATTGCGAAAAACGCGCTCGCTCACCCGATTGAAAATGCCGCCGACATCGACGGAATTCTTCCGGCGGCCGTCTTCACCCGCCAGCAGGTCCAGAAGGCACAGTGTGTAGCCGAACATGTACAGGGAGTTCAGGGCCTTTCCCCCGGCGGAAACGCTCATGCTCCTGACGAAGGCGTCTTGCGCCTGGTCGAGGAGCGCCCCAATATCCGCCAGCCCGATCGGCCGGCGTCCCGCGGTTTGTTTCCGACAGTGGAATTGCAGATATTTAACGGCCTGGCCGAAGTGCAGGACGCCGATTTCATGCCAGATGTCGCTTTCCGGTTCGCAATGGCGGACGATAAAATCCCCTTGCGCCCGCGCGCGGGCAAAACCGATGGCGGCGGCTTCCGCGTCGGTTTGCCCGTGGGCAATGGACGCGTAAATCTGCATCCGCAGAAGTCTGGCCGTCAGATTGAGCGGGTGGGAAAGGAGCAGATTGGCCAGCACCGCGTCCGCTTCAAAAGGCATTTGCCGGGCAAACAGCACCCGGGCGATTTCCGTCAGTAAGAGCGCGTTTTGCGGGAAACGGTGCATCGCCGCGATGGCGCCGAAAAAGCAGGTGCCGGCCTGTTCCGGAAAGAGAAGCGCCCGCCGGAAATCTTCATAGGAAGGATCGGACACACAGCGTGGCAGCATTTTTTCGTCAAGCAGGCAGGGGATGAGATCGTAATACCGAAACGAGAGAAAGTGGGTGACGAGCCAGATATTGCTGCCGGCGCCCGTCGCACGGTAAGCATTCGGCGCGTAAAGGCCGAAGCCCGCCTTGACGGAAGCGGAAAGCGCGCACAGATGGGCGAAGTCCGTGAGGTAAATGCCCGATTCGTTGCTGATGCGGAATTCCACTATGCGCTGGATGGCCGTATGGGCTTCTTCCAGCGGACCGGCATGGATAATGATCATCAGTTTCTTCCGGGGATCGCTCTGATCGGAGAGCAGCCAGCGGGCGGACATCTGATGGACGATGGCCATGCCGTTGCGGACGGCTTCATTGTAAAGCCGGGGTTCGTCGGGCGGGCCGGGCTTTTTTTGTACCCGAACCGTGAAAGACGTCGCGCCGATCGTTTCGAGCGCCTTTTTATGAATGACATTTTCCAGGCTCAGAGTGTCGATGCACGACGAGAGTTCTTTTTTCAGCCACGTGACATCCGCGGGAGCGATGACGGCTCCTTCGCTCTGCAAATGAAACGTCAGCGTGATGCCGGCGGTTTCCTGGAGGTGCTTTGTTTCATCGGCCGGACCCGCCGGCAGCTGCAGGAGCACATCGTAGCGCCAGTTCAGCTCCGGTCGCTTCTGCCCCAGCTTGAAGGCCAGGAGGCGCAAAAGCGCGCGTTTCTTGGGCGTGTTGACGACAAACCTTTTTTTGAGCCTTGTGACCATGGAGGCCCGGACGGAGGGCAGGCACAGTTCGCGGGCGGTCACCTCCAGCTGCGCGATGAGTGCGTTCACGGACAGAGAGCCGGCCAGCGTCTCGATGACGTCGGGAAAGGACAGGCCGGCGGGCGTCTTGGCGCCGCCCACGCCTTCATTTTTTTCCAGAAACGCCGCGAAAGCCGCTTCGGTCGGCGTTTCGATCACCGAATGCGCGTGCGCGTGCCGGAGAATGCCGGGAATCGCGCGGCGGGAAATCTCCCGGTCGTTGTCCCTGAAATCATAAAAACTCGCGGCAGTCGGAAAAGCGGAAAGCAAGGCGTCGACAATCATAGTCTGTCCGGTCGCTATTCAGTTGTTGAATTTAGATCCTGTTTTGCATAAAACCCGCCGGCTTTCAACAGATTTTTAAATGAGCCCTTTCAGCGACTCACCACCTGATGATGCTCCGCGGCGATCCGCTCGCCGATGGCGCGGACCTTTTCCATGGCTGCGGCGAGGTCGATGGTCAGGAGCCGGCGGTTTTCCATGACGATCCGGCCGTCGATGATGCTGGTTTTCACGTCTGCGCCCCGCACGGCGTAAACCAGGTGGGAGTAAGGATTGTAAAGCGGCGTCAGATGCGGCTGGTTCATGTCCACGAGGATCAGGTCGGCCCGTTTGCCCGTTTCGACCGAACCGATGAGCGCATCGAGTCCCAGCACGCGGGCGCCTTCAATCGTGGCCATCCGGACGACGGTTTCGGCGCTCATCACCGTCGGGTCGAGCTGCGTGACTTTATGAATCTTCGCCGCGAGATCCATTTCCTGAAACAGGTCCAGATCATTGTTGCTGGCCGAGCCGTCCGTGCCCAGACCGACGGCGAGGCCGCGGGCGAGCATGTCCGGAACAGGCGCGATTCCCGCGGCCAGCTTCATCGAACTTGCCGGATTGTGGGACACGCTCACGCCCAGGTCGGCAAAGAGCGCAATGTCGTCGGGCGCCATCCAGTTGCAGTGCACGGCGATGGTCCGCTCGTCGAGCACGCCCAGATCGTAAAGATGCTGTACGGGCTTTTTGCCGTAGCGGCCTTCAATGGTGTCGATCTCGCTTTGATTTTCCAGAAGGTGCGTGAGGTACAGAATGCCCGCGCCGCGGGCCGCCGCCTTGACGTTCACCAGCGTCTGCGGCGAGCAGGTGTAGGGGGAATGGCAGAAGAAGGCCGGCGTGATGAGCGGGGCATGCGGCAGCCAGCGCGCGGCAAAGCGGTCGGCCGCCGCCATCATTTTTTCATACCTGGGATTGTCCGGCGTCGCGAAATCGGCGAATCCCTGCGAAACCACCGCGCGCAGGCCGCAGGACAGGGCCGCTTCGGCGATTTGATTCTCGAAGAAATAGCCGTCGCAGACCGTGGTGGTTCCCGACAGGATCATCTCGGCCATGGCCAGAAGCGCGCCGTCGTACACCATCTCTTTGTCGACGAAGCGCGCCTCCATGGGAAAGATGTGGTGCTGCAGCCAGTCCATGAGCGGCAGATCGTCCGCGAGCCCCCGGAAACAGACCATCGGCAGATGTGTGTGCGTGTTGACCAGTCCCGGCAGGACCAGGCAGCCGGTCGCGTCGATGGTCCGGGCGGCCCGGGGACGAAAGCCGGCGTCGACCAGGGCAATGCAACCGTCGCGGATGCCGATCGTCGCGTCCTCGATGATTTTCATGTCGGCGGATAAAGTGAGCAGTGTTCCGCCGGCGATGACCAGGTCGAAATTTTCCGATGGCATAACCTTTTCCCTCTCAGTTGAACTCGATTTTGTAGTAGATGTCGACGCCGCTGGTCTGTCCCGTCTGCGTTTCCACCTGCCAGTTTTTGGAAATATCGTAGCGCAGAAAAAACAAATTGCCTCCGGAAAAGAGCGACCGACCGTAGCTCACGTACAGCTGCGGCGTGAGGTATTTCCCGACGACCAGAAGCGTTTCCGGAACGCTCTGCCCGTTGCCGGCGGCGCCCGAACCGGCGGGGCCGACGGGAATGCGCTTGTACCCCATGTAGCCGTTCTGCGTCAAGACATCCGATTTGATATCGAACGTGTCCAGCCCCAGGCGGTTCTTGATCTGGCGCTGGATGGATTCGGACTGCTCCGAGGTGAGCAGCGCGCCGGCCGCCATGACCAGAAGGTTGGCCTCGCCCGTGTCGGCGCCCAGCGGATGACCCAAAACGATGTAGGCCAGAACGTCCATATCCGGCATGGGCGGCTCCGAGTACAGCTTGACCAGAGGATTCGGCAGGGTGCCGCTGACCGTCACGCCCGCACGGACATCGTTAATCTTGCGCCAGGCTAAAAGATCCACCGCCGGCCGGTCGACGGGACCGCCGGCGTAAAAGAGGCGGCCGCGGACAATGTCCAGATTGACGCCGTAAGTCCGGAAGCGTCCCTTGACCACGCGGATTTCACCCCGCCCGTAAATCCGCTCCGGATCGCGAAACTGCAAGTCGACAGCGCCGCCCAGTTGCGCGTCGATGCCGGCGGCCTTGATGGAAACGGCATCGCCCAGCGCCACTTTGACCGCCACGTCCAGATCCACCGGCCACTTGCGGCCGGCGGGCCGGGCTTGTCCTTCCCGGATCACGTCCGAACTTGCCCCGACGGGACCTTCCGACTGCATGCCGACGATTTGCACGACCGGCAGAAGCACATCGCCGCGGACGGATACTTTGTGGGGCGTTCCCGCAAACGAAAGCCTGGGGGAGCTTTGCACCTGAAGTTCGGGAAAGTAAATGGTTTGAAAACGGTCGCCTTGCAGACGGCCTTCAAAGCCGGCGATCCGCCACCCGGAAAGGCGGATTTGCGCCGATCCCTCCAGATGGCCGGGACCGGAAACCGCCCGGAAGGAATCGATGAAAATGGTTTCGCCTTCCAGACGGGCCGCGATTCGCGTGTCGGTAAGCGAAATGCCCGCCGTCGGCAGAAAAGCGCCGGCCTGGGCAAGGTTTGTCCGCCCCGCAAGCCGGGGGGCGGCCGGCGTGCCGGTGGCCTGGACGTCGAGCGTCAGTTCTCCGTGGCTTTCCTGGACCAGTCCCGGAAACAGGAGACCCAGCGCGCCTTTTTCCCGGACTTTTCCCGTGAGCCCCGCTTCGAAGGGGCTGTTGCGGTCCATCGCGACCGGCCAACGCGCGGGCAGGGGCAGGCGAAAGCGGCCCTCCAGTTTGCCGTAGTCGGCCAGAGCCAGGATAAGCCCGCCGCGGAGCGTTTCCCCCTCCCAGGTAAAATCGAGCGCGGCATCGCGCAGGTTCATGCGGACATCGCCCCGCGGCCCGCGCCAGGAAAGACGCGACCTGGCAAGCTCCGTGCGGCCGGCAAGCGAAAAGCGCCCCTCCGGCAGGAGCCTGCCGGACGCTTTGCCCCGGATGCGACCTTCCAGTCCGGCGCGGCCGGGGAGCATGGCCGCCCAGGGGGCAGGATTCAAGCCGTCCCACTGCAACTGAAAATTTCCCGTTTCCGGCCAGGCCAGGCGCGCAGGAGCGGAGGATGAAAATTGCGCGTTGAGTCTGGCTTCTTCGGAAAGCAGAATGTTTGCCCGGGCGAAGCTGCCTTTTTCGCCGGCCTCGAGGCTGATGTCGCCTTGCCGCACGGCCAGCGTCTGTCCTTCGGCCTGCAGCGTTCCCGCCAGCGTGAGGTTTCCCGCCAGTGTCATGCGCTCGCCGGCGCCGACCCCGAGAGACAATCGGCCGCTGGTCGTTCCCGCGAGCGTCCGTGCCTCAAGCCAGAGGTTTGCCCGGGCGAGGTTGAGATCACTCCAGTCGACGGCAAGCGATCCCGCGAAAGGTTTCAGCGATGCGGCACCGGACAGCCGGAGGGTTTCCCGGCCCGCGCCCTCGATGCGCAGGGGCGCAAGCGAAAAGCGCTGTCTTGCGACGGACAGGGAGGCGGGCGCGGCGAGACGCCAGGGACCGACGCCGTCGTTGCCTTCCAGCTGGAGAATTTTTCCCTGCCAGGCCTCCTGGTCGTAAGATCCGTAAAGCGCAAGAAGGATTGCCGGGGAGCGCCCCCGCCCCAGCGAGGCGGTGACGGTGTGCGCTTCTGCCGTTCCGTTCGCTTTGATCGTCAGGGTGTCGGCCGTAAGCCCGCCCCAGCGGACTTGCCCGAAGGCGGCGGTGAGCGCGGCGGACAGGGGAGTCCGGTCTGAAACGGCGGCGGACAGATGCGCCCGCCCGAACGCGAGCGGGCCGGCCCGCCAGTTGCGGGCGCTGAGCGCGATGGCCCCGCCCGGTTTTTCCCGGCGCCAGCGCGCCCATCCGGACGCCTCGAAGGAGCCTGCGGTTTGCGGAATCAGGCGCGAAGAATCATCGACGCGCGCGGAGAAGGTCACTTTGTTTTTTACCGATCCGGCGGCGCTGAGTGAAAATCCCTTTCCCGCAAGCGCAAGGCGCGCGATCCGGAGATCGTTGTCGCCAAAGGCGGCGGCCAGTTCGCCTTTGAGTTCCCGGCCGTGCAGACGGCTTTGTCCGAGCCGGACAGCGATTTCGCCCCGGGGCGGGTGATTTTCGGGAAAAATTGTTTTTCCGGTCAAGTCGAAATTGATCGCGCCCGTCCAGGACGGGTCGATGGCGGCGGGATTGAGATTCCTGCCTCTCAGCGCTCCGGTAATGGCGGGAGCATCCCGCCAGTCGATGGCCAGGCCGCCGGTGAGAGCGCCGTCGAGCGCTTTTCCCCGAATGTCGGAAAGCGCGAGGCCTTCGGTGTTTCCCCGGAAACGGCTCTCCAGACGAAAGGCTTGCGGCCCCCGGACGTCGTTGGCGAGCGCGAGACGGCCCCGATAGTCGCCGGGCGTTCCGGACAGGGAAACGACGCCGGACAGACGTGTGGAGACGTTGATGTCCGGATCAAGATCGACGCCCGCAGCGCGGGCTTCGAGCGTCACAACAGGTTCGGGACCGCCCGGCGCGATGCGGCCGTTTGCCGTGACATGTCCCGGTTTGCCCGGACGGGAAAGCCGGAGATCCGCAAAGTGGAATCCCTCCCGGGTCATGCCGGCGCGGCCGGTCAATTTCCAGAGCGGTTCCGGAGCGCCCGCCCGGAGCCCGGCGGTAAAAAGAATATTTCCCTCCAGGTCGCCCGCCTTTTTGCCCGGTCCGAATTTTCCGCCAAGATGAAAAACGTCCGGACCGACAGACGCTGAGGACAGGACAGCCCTGAGGGTGACGTCCAGCGCGGGGCGGCCGAATCCCGCCACAACGCTGCCGTCCAGCGCCAGCGGACCGGCAAGGAGCGACCAGTCGCCGAGCGCCAGTTGGGCGTCTTGCCAGATGACGCGTCCGGCGGCTCTGTCGATGCGCAGCGGTTCTTCATCCGGCCGTTGGTAGGACAAACGGGATATCTCCATCCGCCCGATCCGGCCGCTTGCCAGACGGATCAGTCGGGAGGCCCGGGGCCAGACAAGTTCGGGCGGCGTGTCGGGCGCATTGTCGAAAATATCAACATCCTGCAGGCTCAGATGATGGACGGTAATGCAGCCGGCAAAAAGGTCGCGCGGATCGATTTGCCAGGAAAGCTTACGGACGCGCACCTTTCCCGTGGGCCATCCGATGTCCAGACGTTCGAGGGAAAGCGCGCCCGCCAGTTTTCCTTTGATGTTTTGGGCGCCGATCTTGACCTCCGTATGGGAAGAAACCGTTTCCATCAGCCACCGGACGCCGGCCGGCGTCGTGATGAGCCAGATGACGCCGGACAGACCGGCGACAAGGACTGCCGCAAACAGGATGAGAAAAGCTTTTATGGCGCGCATCAAAATTCAAACCCCACTGTGAAATGGATGCGAAACCGGGGATCCTCCACCCCGATTTGCCGGGCCAGCGATAAATTCAGCGCGCCCACCGGCGTGAAGTAGTGAACGCCTGCGCCCGCGGCCTGGTAAAGCCGGACATCGGCAAAGGAGTCGAAAGCGTTGCCGGCGTTGTAAAACGCCGACACCGCCCAGTTTTCGAAAAGCGCGCGCTGCAGTTCGACGCTGCCGGTGAGCAGATGCTTGCCGCCCACCACATTGCCCAGCATGTCTTTGGGACCCAGCGACTGATAGGCGTAGCCGCGGACGCTCTGGTCGCCGCCCGCGAAGAAACGCAAAGACGGCGGTATCTCGTCCAGCGGGTCCGACAGGAAGGTGATGCCGGCCCGGCCGCTTGTCGCCAGGGACAGGCGCCAGGGCAGGGGCAGAATATGGCCGGCCTCACCGATCAGTTGCAGAAGTTGCGTGGTCGATCCCAGCGCCTTGTGCGTGCCGCGCAGATCCAGAGCATAGCGGAAGCCGCGGCGGGGGCGGATCAGGTTGTCGTAGCGGTTCTCCGAAAAGCGGACGCCGGGAAGCACATACCGCGAGGAGGACTCCTGGGCGCCGACGGTGAATTCCTCCTGCTGGAACCGCACATAAACGGCGCCCTGCCTGCGGGGGCCGAAGCTTCGAGAGCGGGCGACTTCCAGGGCGACGAGGCGGGTCCGGTACGTGGTGACATCCTCGTGCTGTGCATTGAGCCGGAGCGAGGTGAAGGTCCGGATGTCTCTGGCTCCGGGAATGATGTAGTTCGCGGCGAGTCCCTGCAGACGTTCCGAAATAAACAGGTGCGTGTCGAGTTCGTGTCCCCGGGTAAGCATGTTCAGATCCCTGTAGCGCAGGGCGAGCCTGGCGCCCGTGTCCGTTCCGTACCCCACGCCCGGCCTGAAGCTCCGGCGGGGCGCCTGCCTGAGGACAACGCGCACCGGAATCCGCCGGTCTTGCGCCTTTTCCTTCTCCGCCAGGATCGTGACTTCCCGGAAACGCTCCGAGTTGTTCAGCTGCAGCTGGGATTCAGCCAGCCGGGCGTAGGAAAACGCGTCGCCCGGGGCGAAGGTCAGATGGCGCCGCACATAGTCGTCGGGGTAGTCGGGCGCGCCCTCCAGCGTCACGGTGGAAAAATAATAGCGCTCGCCGGTTTCCAAAACGAGCGTCAGTCGCGCGAATCGGGCGTTGGGATCGATCCGGATTTCATGCGTGCTGTACCGGGCGTCCAGATAGCCCAGTTCGTGCGCCCGGGTCTGCAACGCCCGTTTGCCCTGCTCGTAGGATTCCTGCAGAAGAACGGCGTCTTTGGCCAGAGGAAAGGCTTTCGCCAGGGCCACGAGCGACGGTTCAGCTGCGCCGGCCCCGGCAAGCGAAACCCGGATATCCGCAACGATGACCGGCGAACCCGGCTCCACGCCCGCCCGGATGAGATAGACGTCGGGTTGCGGATTTTCCAGATGCACCGCGACGCGGGCCGAATAATAACCGAACGGTTCCAGGGCTGCGAGAATTTTCCGATCGGCGCTGCGGACAAAACGCTCCAGCCAGAGCCGTTCGACTTTTCCGTCCTTCACCAGACCATAGGGGAGCTCCAGCGCTTTTTCGACATTTTTGCGGGCGTCTCCCGAAATGCCTTCGACAACGACGGTCACCGGTTCGGCGCCGTGCGCGAAACAGACAAAGACCGTTCCCCACAGCAGACATAAAAACAGCACCACAGGCGGAGATAGCTTTTTCGCCTGCCGGGTCCTTTGGATCTGCTCGGGAAATGTTTTGCGGCCGGGCGGTTTCCTGCGGATGCCTTGCGCCGCCTTGGTTAATCCATTCATTTGCCACCAACCTTGTTTTCCGTTGCCGGTGACAGCCGCCTGGTCAAAACGGTAAAACGGGAGGTTTTGCAAGCTTAAGGCATGTAACGGGGGAATGCAAGAAGATGTTCTTTTGCTCTGCTGCGCGGCCGTCCGGGCCGGAAGGAAAAGCCTGCCGCGGCCGGCGGCGTGCGCTGCGTTTTTTCTCGCGCGGGCTAAGGCTTTTCGGCGCCGACAGGCAGGGTCGCTGTTTTTTTGCCCGAAATGTTGCAGACGGCCGTCACTTCCAGAACGTCGCCGGCGGCGGCCGGAACCTTGTACGTGTAAACAAAGGTCGCTTTTCCCGTCTGCGATGAATACTCTTTTTTCTCTACCGGTTCGCCATTGCGGCCAATCGACACCTGCTTGATGTAGTGCAGGCCGGTGAAGGTGGACTTGTGCGTGATCGTCACGGTCAGGATCTGGGTTTGCAAATCGTAACTCAGGGCGAGAGCTTCGGGCGAATCGGCCAGGGCGGCCCCCGGCTTAAAGAGTCCGTCTGCCGCCAGGCAGCAGCAAAGCACCAGCAGTGTCGCAATGACTTTCTTCATCTTTTCTTCTCCCAAGGAAAATTTACGGCATTACCGTCAACATGGGCGAGGTTTTGCTGCCGTACATGTTGCAGGTGGCCGTCGCCACGAACGTGTCTTCCTCGATCGCGGGGATTTTATAGTCGTAGGTGAAGGTTTTTCCCGTCGGCTGGGAGCCGTATGTGTTGATGCTCACCACGGATCCGTTTTTCTGGATTCTGACGACTTTGACGTGGTGGGACCCTTTCAGCATCGTGTCATGCGTGATGGTGACCGACAGCGTCTGTGTGGCCGGATTATATTTTAATTGGATATCTTCCGGCGGCGTGGCCTGGGCCGGCTGCGCCAGCGCCAGTCCGAAAAAAACAAGAATCAAAGCCTGAAAAAACCACCAGGTCCGCGGGCGATTGCTTTCCATTTCTTCCCCCTCCTTGTGTTTATTTCTCGGCCGGTCGGTTAGCCGGGGAATTTGGCGTCCAGAAGTTTCCCGCCGATCAGGCCCAGAAGGCCGCCGCAGATCGAGACGACAAGGGCAAGCAAAAGCGCGCACAGATGCGCAGGCAGGCTTGTCAGATCGCCCGCGAGGGCGAGAAAGGCCAGCGCAACGGCGCCGGCGAAAAAGATCAGACTCAGGAGCAGTTTCTTTTTCAGGAGCGGCGTGGTGACTTTGCGAAATCGCAGTTTACCGTCCAGAAGACCGGTGGCGACAGCCGCGAGCACGAAAAACGGCAGCAGAACCGACAGGACGGTGATGGTTGCGTAAATCGCCGCTGCCAGGCTCCCGGAAGCAAAGAAAGCCGCCAAGGCCAGCAAAAGCAGCGTGAGGGCGAAGGCCTGCGGAAAATGAACCAGCACCGGATGCGTGTGCAGATCCAGGATCCTCCGCCTTTTGAGGGATACAGGATGCTTGTAGGGTTCAAACATTTTGGCGGGAACGCCGCAGGCCGGGCAGACGTCTTTGATCTTACTCTGCCGGGCGATAAATCCACAGGCTTTGCATCTGACGAGATTTTCCATTTTGCCCATCCCTGTTTGATTGCAGCGGCCGGAGAATGCAATGAAGAGACGCGGCCGAAACGTCCGCTTATGGGTTAATAAAAGTTAAGGCTTCTGTCAAGCAAAACAAAGCAAAAGCCGTGCCCGGCGGTAAAGAACCGCGCAGGATCCCGACTGCAAAGGGATTGCCGCCTGAGGACGTTTTCCCCTCCGTCTGTCTTTTGCGCAAGATGACCCGTTCATTTTGATCAGTGCCCGCCGGGACCGGTCATTTTAATGATTGAAAAAGTCCCCGGCTTTCTATAGTCTGACGATACTTCAGCCTGAAGGGAGGCGGTTATGGAAGCGTTGCTTCTGGCCCGGATTCAGTTTGCCTTTACCATAGGGTTTCACATTCTCTTTCCGATGATGACGCTCGGCACCGCGGGAGTCATCCTGCTTTCGGAGACCCTCCACCTGATCAAAAAAGACGATGTTTACCGCCGGATCACGGACTATCTCGCCCGGCTCCTGGCGCTCATCTTCGTCGTCGGCGCGGCCACCGGCATCGTCATGGAATTTTCCTTCGGTACCAACTGGTCTTCCTATTCCCGCACGGTCGGAGACATCTTCGGGCCGCTCCTGGCGGCCGAAGGCATTCTGGCTTTCTTCCTGGAGTCCGTTTTTGTAGGCGTTTTGATTTTCGGCCGGAAAAGGGTATCGCCCCGTGTTTACTGGGTCTCGGCGCTGCTTGTCTTTATCGGCGGACACCTCTCGGCCTTCTGGATCATCGTCGCCAATTCCTGGATGCAGACGCCCGCCGGCTATGAAATCACGGCCGGCGGGAAAATCCTGCTTCGCGATTTTTCCGCAGCGGTTTTCAATCCGTCCACCGGAGTCCGGCTGGCGCACACGGTCCTCGCCTCCTGGGTGACTTCCGCGGTGATGGTTTCCGGCATCGCCGCCTATTACGTCCGCAAGGGTCTGCACGGCGAAACCGCCCGGGCGATGCTGAAAATGGGCATTGTTCTCTTCGCGATCACGCCGCTTCTGCAGCTAGGCGCGGCCCATGCGCACGCCATTCAGGTGATCGACACGCAGCCGGTGAAGGCGGCGGCCATGGAAGGGCATTTCCAGACCACCCGCGGCGCGGACATCTTTGTTTTCGGATACGTGGATGAAGCCGCCGAAAAGACTTACGGGCTTTCGCTTCCCGGCGGACTGAGCTTTTTATACAACTTCGACTTCAACTCGGAAATTCAGGGTTTGAAAGAAGTGGAAAAGGACCAGTGGCCGCCGCTCAATCTGGTTTTTCAATCGTACCACATCATGGTGACGCTGGGCATGGCCTTCATCGGCGTCGGGCTTCTGGGGGCGCTGCTTTTGTGGACGGGGCGTCTTTACACGGCGAAATGGTTTCTCTGGATTTTGCCCTTCCTCATTCCGCTGCCCCACATCGCCCATGAAACCGGCTGGATCACCGCGGAGGTCGGACGCCAGCCCTGGATTATTTACGGGCTCATGAAAACCGCCGCCGGCGCGTCGGTTGTCGTCTCGGCCGGAGAGCTTGCCTTCAGCCTGACGATGTTTTTCCTGGTGTATCTGCTGTTGTTTGTCATGTTTCTGCTGCTGTTTTTAAAGATCGTGAAAAAAGGGCCGGAGCCGGCGCCGGGAGGGAGGGCGTGAGCATGGACAGTCTCCAGACATTTCAAGTCCTGTGGTTTGTGCTGATCTTTGGGCTGCTCCTGGGCTATGCGCTCCTGGACGGATTCGATCTGGGCGTCGCGACGCTCCTGCCGTTTCTGGGCCGGACAAAGGAAGACAAGGACGCGCTGGTGGCGTCGATCGGCCCGGTCTGGGACGGCAACGAAGTTTGGCTGATCACCGGCGGCGGCGCTCTGTTTGCGGCCTTTCCGCACGCTTATGCCACGGCGTTTTCCGGCTTCTATCCGGCGATGATGCTGGTGCTCCTGGCGCTGATTTTCCGCGCGGTTTCCATGGAATTCCGCGCTCACGATTCCGCGCGCGCAGGGCTTTGGGAAAAAACTCTGGCCGGCGGAAGCGCGCTGGCGGCGCTGCTGTTCGGCGTGGCTCTGGGCAATGTGATATACGGCGTGCCGATTTCCGGCCGAATGGAGTACGACGGAAGCTTTTTTACGCTTCTGCGGCCCGTACCGCTCGTCTTCGGCGTTGCGGGACTGGCTGCGGTTTTGCTCCAGGGCGCCGCCTGGGCGGTGAAAAAAACGGAAGGCGCGCTGCAGGAGCGGGCGTTTAGGGCTGCGAAAATCCTGCTGGGGATAAACGCGGCGGCGGCCGTCGTCTATTTTATCGTCATGGCCGGCGCCTTTGACGGGCTTTTCCAAAATGTGTTCTTCTGGGCCGCCCTGCTCATGACCCTGGCCGGGCTTGCCGGATTGTCTTTTTCGCTGCAGAAGAAAAACGACCGCGCGCCGTTTTGGGAATCGTCATGCGCCTTCGCCGGTCTGTTTCTCGCGGCGGGCGCGGCGCAGTTCCCCACGCTGATCCGGGCGTCCAACGATCCGGCGCTCAGTCTTACGATCTACAACAGCTCGACCGGTCTGTACACGCTCCAGATCATGGCCGTGATCGCGCTGGTCGGCATGCCGATCGTGCTCGGCTACACGATTTTCGTGTACCGCCTGTTCAAGGGGAAGGTCCGGGGCGACGATTCCTATTGAAGTTGTTTTGCAGGCGCAGCACGAACTCCTCCGCCTGCCGCCGCCGATGGTGATTGGAAAGCCGGCCGGCGGGGATTTTGAGCCTCACCCGCCGTTTACCGAATCGTAAATTTCCTGGCTGGTGCAGACTTCGTAGTACTTTCGGAGAGTGGGGCGGGTGATCCCGTACGACTCGGGATCGATTTCGTAAACGGGCGATTCCCGGATCACGAGCTGCTGGAAGTGGCCGTTCAAGAGGGGCACTTTGCCGGCGTAAAACTGAACGCCTTCGCCGCGCCCCGCCTTGCAGTCGACTTTTTTCAATTTGATTTCGCGCGACAGTTTGTCGAAGCTGTCCTGGCTGAGCTCGATGCCGTTGACGTTGTACCGCAGCGAGACATCGTCGACGGTGTCGTCGACGTCTTCCCGGGCGTTTTTAAACACGTAGAGATTGTGGGGGAGCGCCTCGTTGGCGTAATGCCGGCGCAGCTTGCGATTGCAGGCCGACAGGCGGTCGGCCATGTTGATGGCGGGCGAGATCATGATCCGCGAATCGCCGTCGAAAAGATAAAACGGAGGGCCGGCGCTCTCGGCAATGCCGATGCCCAGTTCCAGGATCGGCAGGTTGTTTTCTTCGTTTTTGACGTTGTAGCGCTGGACGATCTGCAGAATGCGGATGGCCAGGCCGCAGGCGCGCGCGACGCTGTACCACCCTTCCGGCGTGTTTTCGTTTTCAAAAATCGCCAGGATAATGGCGTCTCCCTCGATGAAAACCTTAAACGCGTCGTAAATCCAGAGAATTTCTGAAATCGGATCGAAGAAATTGAGGCTGAAGTGCGACGCCGGATTGAGTCCGCGGGTCCGCATGATGTGATTGATCTGAATCGAACCGCGGATGTCCGCCTTGAGAATGACGTGATTGCTGACCGGCTTTTCCTCTTCCGTGAGGCATTCCTGGGGCAGGAGAAATTCGTAAAGCGACCGGTTGCCCCGCGACAGCTGCAGTGTCTTTTCGTCGGTGACGAGCAGGATGGCTTCCATCGCGTTGTTGAGGAGCATGGCGTTGTAGAGATCCCGGTGATACCGCGCGAACTGGCGGAGAAAATTCAGCAGGTGCTTCTTTCTTTCGCTGACCGGCGCGGTCTTGATCCAGCGGACGGCCTGCTGAAGCGGGGCCAGCGGAAAATCTCCGCCCTGGATGGATTTCCGCCTTTTGAGCTGCCGTTTGATCGACCGCCGCGACCAGAAATCGACCAGATAATCCCGGATCTGCCCGGGTGCCATCGGCGGGCAGTAAATCCCGTAGATGGGCTTGATTTCAAAGGAGGCCATGATTTTTTTCATCAGGCCGGATTTTTTGAAGGCCCGGTAAAAATAGGAGAGGAAAAACTGGCGCGTCTTGATCTCCTCGCCGATCTGGCGCAGGCGCTCCTCGGATTCTCCGCTGCTGCGCGCATCTTCCAGCCGGCTCTGGGCGTCAAACACGTCGAACAGAATGTCGATATTGCGGGTTTCCATGATCCAGGGATCGTACATCCTCTCCTTTTCGCCTTGCGCCGGGTCCCGGGGTCCGGGCGCGGACGCGGGTTCGGCCGCGCCGCGGGTGAGGTCGGTCCTGGCCAAGAGGTCATAGAGGATTCGCTTGACGTTGTTGTAGTTGTCCGGATCCCGGGAACGCTTGCCGAGCAGCACGTATTCCTCGATCAGGAAAAAATCGTCCGACGTGCTGCCGGTATGCAGCACGGGATTGTTGAAGAAGATGCCCGGAAGAATCTGTCCGGTGGAAAAATGCGTTTCGCGGATATTCCGGAGGTGGCGGATTTGAACTTCCGTTAAAATCTGGAACAGTTCCTTCCCCGCCTGCCGAAGAATGCGGTTCTGGTTGAGCTTGATTTCAGCCAGCTTTTCCCGCGTGCGAAATCCCGCGACGTCGCCCTGCCGCGAGGAGAGCTGGTAGGACCGGATCCGCTGCTCGAAATTTTCCACCAGATTTCTGTACTGAATGCGAACTTCTTCGAGAAACATTTTGGCCAGGGCGACCTGCCCCAGGTAGTCGATCTGCGGCTCGGCTTCCGTTTTCGCCCGGTTGATGGCGTGCTGCAGAATCTCCGTGCAGAGATTGCGCAAAATGTCCTTTTCGCTTTCGCAGAGGTCTCGCTTGTAATCCTGAAAATAATAGTCCGTGTGGGTGTGCTTGACGAGCACCAGCGATGCGGTTTTTTTGAGGACATTGCGCAGTTGCGGACTGACGTGCACGTCGATATGGATGTTGTCCACGCCGCAGGCCAGCCTGTCCAGGGCAAAATAGATACGATACGGCTTGAAGGGCAGGCCGTGCAGCCGGGGCGGACGGGTGAATAAGGAAAAGAAGTTCAACATGCATTCCATCCGGATCGTTTGATCGACATCACAGCCGGAATGTTCGGCTTCTCCGATTTCCCGTTCTTCCTACCTCATTGCCCGGCGTAACGCAAGCCGGGGATTATTCGGTTGCATGCTGCAATTTTTTCTGCTGAAGTGCGCGCCGAAAAGGCCGGCGCACCGGAAACGGATTTCCTCCGGAGGCGGCCGTTTGCGGGCCGTCTGTGCTCCGGATGTTTTATTTTGTAAACAATCCCCTCCCGTTTTTTAGGGAAACGGCGGGGCGGGGTTACTTGACGCCCAGCTGTTCCTTGAGCTTGCTGCGGTTTTTGATTGCTTCGCTGACGCGGTTCAGTGCAAGCGTGATATCGTCGTCGGGTTTGCCCAAAATGCGGTCCGCCTGCCTGTAGAGTCCGAGAGCGGCGTCGAGATCGCCGCGGCTTTCCGCGCAGACGCCCAGATTATACGTGAGCGCGTGGGAATTGGCGGCCAGCGTGCTGGCCTGGCCCCAGAGTTCGCAGGCGCTGTCCATGCGGCCTTTTCCCGCGTATTCCAGGCCGCTTTTCAGTTTTTCGATCGCCTCTTTCGAGGTGATGCCGTCAGTTGCGTCCATGAGACGGATTTCCCGCGTCACGTAATAAGGGGCGATGTCGCGGCGGAATTCCTGCTTGACGCGTTCTTTGGCCTGCTCGAGCAGAACCATTTCACTCTGCACCGGACGCGTGTCTTCGCAGCCGGCGGAATCGATCATGGCGGAAAGGTTGCGCGAGTAAAGCACCCGGCCGGTGGCGACATCGACCAGGCGGGGCGTGACGGAGAAGTTTGCGACGCGCCGGACGCAGCGGACCTGATAGTACCGCCACTGCAGGCAGGCGCCGCGGTAGAGATTTCCCTGCTTGTCCCGTTTCTGTTCATAGTACGTGCAGGTTTGACGCCTTTCCGAATAGGGGCTGTCGTCGTAGGTGTTGCGGGTGACGACGCCCGTATAGATGCCATGCGCGCCGACGAGTTTGCCCAGCTTGACGGCCGTTTTTTCATCGACCAGACCGCTTTGCGAGAATTTCATTTCGCTTACCACCTTGTCGATGGAGGCCCGGTCCACCAGCGTGAAATAGGGTTTGTCGTCGATGCCGATGCCCGCGAGCACGCTTTCCAGCTCTGCGGCGAAGGCCCGTCCTTCCGGACCGGCAAAAGGCAGGACCGCTACGGCCTTGGTGAGCGAGGCTTCATGGTACTGCGCGGGCTGAAGCATATTGACGCGGACTTTCGTCGCGCAGCCGGAAACAACGGGCAAACCGAGGGCCACGAGTCCCAGAAGGCAGCAGCACCAGCGGCGGCGTTTTGAACGATTCATCAGGGTTTCTCCTTATTCGTCCAACTGGATCGAGGATTTGGATCTGTCTCTGCGCCGGGTGTCCTTGGTGGAGTATTTTTTCAGGCACTCCTCGTCTTTGAGAACCAGGGAGCACTCCAGGTAGTCGGTAATTTCGATGATGCAGCCGCGGATGGCCTTGCCGGTCGGGGTTTTGGCCTGCCGGCCCAGCGAGCCGGAAAGTCCGGGCACGATGGCCGATGAGCCGCTGACCCGCATGCCGCCGGAGGTGGAGGTGGCCTCGATGGTGCGCGTGTCGACGATTTCCGCCGTCTCCGCGTCAATGACCTTCAGATCCACGGCGATGTAAGCCGTCTTCTTGCCTCCGCCGAAAGAAAATCCGCGGAAATTGACGCCGCCTCCCTCGTCGCCGCTTTCTTCGTAGGCGGAAACCGTGGCGGCGACGAGATATTGCGCGCCCTTGATCCGGCCCGTTTTGAGCCTTGTGGAAGGATCCGTCAGGCCCGATTCACTCAACTGCTGTTCGCTGAGCGCTCCTTTGAGTTCCCGCCGTTCCATGATCCGGAAGGCTTTGGTGGCGGCCAGTTCATTGATGAGCAGGTCCTGCAGTTCCGTCGCCGTCGATCCCGACCACCAGGGGGCGTGCGTACTGTTGGAGAAACGCAGTACGGCGATGCGCGGTTTTTCCTGGGCGAAGGCGGCAAAAGCGCAAATCAGAATCAGCAGAATCAAGCTGAGAGCTAAACCTTTTTTCATCGTATCCTCCTTGAAGACTAAGATGACGTCATTGGCCGGAGCCGGTATACTGCAGCACCAGCGAATAAGGCGAAAAATTGACCAGTTTGAAGTTTCCCTTCTGTTGGATACTGTTGGCCAGGTACAGTGTGTTTTCTGGATAGCTGACCACAAAGCTGCCCATTTCCTTTTCTTCCACGGCGGACACCCAGACGATGCTCTGCAGGAGCGCCTTGACTTCCAGCACCGTTTCCAGATCGCGCACGCCTTCGACGCGCAGCGCGACCCTGCGGGTGTTGCCCTGAATGTACTGTCCGATCTTGTCCAGGAGTGCGGGCGTCAGGTTTTCCGCCAGTTCCTGCATCGCCTTGGCCGCCGCGTCTTCCTTCGAGTTGGCCAGCGCCCGGGCCTCTTCTGTGCCGGTGGCGAGAATTTCGATCTGGCCGGTTTTGTTGTTCTTGGCCAGAATGCGGTAATTGAGCCGGACCGTGACGTTGTTAAACGGCATGGACAGACCGTAGCCGATGTCTTCGCCCTTGCGGGTGGAAATGGTGTAGTCGACTTTTCCGATGATGATGAGGTTGGACAGAAATTTGTAGATCAGGCTGCGCAGCGGGAATGTGCTTCTGGAGCGCACGGCGTGCTCGATTTCCCTCGCGTCCACGGCCCGGGTCGGGGCGACATCCACCACCCGGTATCCCTGTTCGAGAATCTTGGCGATCAGCGTTTCGGATAGAATGTTCGTTTCTTCAAACTCATCGCCGTGGCGGCCCGGTTTGCGGGCGGGAATGAACAGAGCGATGGCGTTGTTCAGTCCCAGCTGCGAGACGGCTTCGCGGGCCTGGGACGTCTCCACGCAGGCGTTGATGCGGACCTGCAGGATGTCGTCCTTGACGCTTTCGCCCAGCACGCGATAGCTTTTGACCACGCCGCCCGCCTGTGTCTTGATGACATCTTCGACCAGCGTGAAGTTCTGCACGAAGCTGCCGGCCTTTACTTCCGTGCCGGCCACCTGCTCAACGGCCGCCCACTTGGCGCGGGCGACGGCTTCCATTTTCGCCGACGGCACGTCCTCGTTGATGATGGCCGCTTCTCCTCCGGCGTCCACGCATTTGGCCTCCACGGAGGCGACAAAAGGGGCGAAGCAGGCAAGAAGTATCAAAACAAACGATGAAACGGCTTTCATGGATCTCCCCCTGATTTTTTTGGTGACCGTTAAAACGGAGAGGTTACCGCACGCTGCTGACCCTAGCACAAAGCAGGGGGTTTTTCAATTTACTTGCCGATGCAGAAAGCGGAGAAAATCCTGGCCAGGACATCGTCGTGAATTTTCCGGCCGGTTATTTCATCGACGGCGTCCAGCGCTTCGCGAAGCTCGAAAGCGGCGAATTCCGGCGAAGAGCCAGCGCGAAAATTGTCCAGCGCCGCCGTGAGACCGGCCAGCGCTTTCTCCAGCGCCAGTTTATGGCGCAGCGAGACGAGGATGCCCTCACCGTCGGCTGCGTCGTGTCCGCCCGCCCGATCAATAACCGTCCGGCGAAGGTCGTCGAGCCCGCCGCCGAATTTTGCCGAGATGTGCAAAACGCGGCTGCCGGGCGGGACAACGCCCGGCAGATCATCGGGGCTCCAGGCCGCGGGCAGATCGGATTTGTTCACGACCAGAAGCATTTTGTCCGCGCGGGATTGGTTTTGTTCCACAATGAGCCGGTCTTCCTCCGTGAGCGGCCGGCTGCCGTCGAGAAGGACGATCACGACGTCCGCCTCCTCAAGCAGCTCCCAGACGCGGTCGATTCCCTCTTTTTCAATGATGTCCCGGGGATCACGGATGCCCGCCGTGTCCGTCAGATGGACGCAAAGCCCGTCCCAGGTGAGCGTATCGGTGATCAGGTCGCGGGTCGTGCCGGGGATATCCGTGACGATGGCTTTTTTCCGGCCGGCCAGGCTGTTGAGCAGGCTGGATTTGCCCACGTTGGGCTTGCCGGTGATGACGGCGGAAATGCCTTCGGTGGAAAGACGGCCCTGGCGGTAGGTGGCGATAAGCGAGGCGATGCGCGCTTCAGCCTCGGCAATTTGCGGCGGCGCGGCGGGCGCTTCTTCCTCCCCGACATCGTCGGAAAAATCAATGGTTGCGTCGAGCGAGGCCAGAGCGTCAACGAGCAGCGACCGGATTTCCCCGAGGCGATCGCCGAGCGCGCCCTTCAACTGCGCCAGGCCGATTTGGCGAGCCCGGGCCGAGCGCGCGGAAATCAGGGCGGCGACGGCTTCGGCCTGCGCCAGATCCATGCGGCCGTTGAGAAATGCGCGCAGGGAAAACTCTCCGGGGTGCGCCGGACGGCAGCCCAGTTGCAGGCACTGTTCGACAACGGCTTCCAGGATCAGCGGATTGCCGTGGCAGGAAATTTCCAGGACGTCCTCGCCGGTAAATGAATGCGGCCGGCGCATCAGCGCCACGAGCACTTCGTCGAGCACGGTTTTGCCGTCCGCCGTTACGAGATCGCCGTGGTACAGATGGTGGCTTTGCCAGGGGCAGGTTTTGCGCGCGGGGCGAAAAAGACGGCGTCCGATTTCGGCGGCCGCGGGACCGCTCACGCGGATGAGTCCCAGTCCCGCCGCACCCGGCGGGGTGGCGACGGCGGCGATGGTGTCTGTCTGCGTCATGTTTTACACATTACCTTGAAGAAACAGGGAAGATAGTTCAAGGCCAAAGGCCAAGGCGATGGGCAAAGGGTGACAGGAAAAGAACTCCGGGCCATCAGCTGCGATCTACGAGCTGCGAGCTATGATCTGCGAGCTGTCGGCCATCCACCATCCACCATCCACTAGTCACCATTCACCAAGTACTATTGCCGGCTTCTGTTCCGGGGGGCGCCGTTGCCTTTTTTGGCCGGCAGGACGATGACTTTCCGATATTCGCCTTCGCCGCGGCTTTTCGTGACGAGCGCTTCGTCGTCCTGCAGCGCCAGATGGATGATCCGACGGTCGTGGGCGTTCATGTGGGCCAGCGAAAGAGGCTTTTGCGTCTTTTTGACTTTTTCGCGGATCCGTTCGGCCATTTCCAGCAGGGATTCTTCGCGCCGCTTGCGGTATTCTTCCGAATCCACGACGATCATCTTGCGCTCGGCGTCGGACCGGTTGACGGCCTTGTTGAGCAGGTACTGAATCGCGTCCAGGTTCTGTCCGCGCCGTCCGATTAAAAGGCCGCTGTCGTCTCCGGCGATGCTGAGAATGATCGTGTCATCGGTTTCGGTCGCCGTCACCCGGCATTCAAAGGTCATTTTGGAAAGCAGGCCCGCCAGCAGATCCCGGGCCTTGAGCGCCGCCGGGCTGGTGGCCGGCACGGCGTTGACGGGAGGCAGAACAAGGGCCGGCGGCCGGGGCGCGGCTTCCTGTGCCTGGTCCGGCTGGACATCGGTGGCGGGCAGGGGGGGACGCGGCGCGGCGGGAGCGGGTTTGGCGATGCGGACTTCCGGTTTGGGGCGGGGCTCGCGCCGGTTTTCGGGTCTGGCGGATTCCGGCCTGTCTTGCCGCTTCGGTTCGTGGCGGGGTTCGGGCCGGGCCAATGGTTTGTCATCGAAAGAGGCTTCTCGTTTCGGTTCCGTCCGGATGGCGGGCGTCTCGTCCAGGGTAAAATCCATGTCGAAGGAAAGCAGCGAGGCGCGGATTTTGGCTTTTTTGGCTCCCAGGCCCAGAAAACCGTTGGATCCTTCGGAAATAATCTCGATATTCAGTTTTGCGCGGGCGACGCCGAATTCCCGGCAGGCTTTTTCAATCGCGATGTCGATGTTTTTTTCTTCTATTTCCAGTGTCTTTGAACTCATGGCGAACTCCGTATGCCGGCTCTATCACGCCAGCTTCTTGTTAATGTAAAACTGCTGTCCGATCTGCAAAATGTTATTGAACAGCCAGTAAATCACGAGCCCCGCCGGGAAATTCAGGAAGAAGAAAGTAAAGATCACCGGCATGAGCAGCATGATTTTCTGCTGCATGGGATCGCCCATGGCGGGCGTCATTTTCTGTGTGACGAACTGTGTCACGCCCATCAGGATAGGCGTGATGTAGTAGGGGTCTTTGGCCGACAAATCCTGAATCCAGAAGAAAAACGGCGAGTGGCGCAGCTCGATGGAATACATGAGCGCCTTGTACAGCCCGAAGAATACGGGAATCTGGATCAGAATCGGCAGGCAGCCGGAAAACGGATTGACCTTGTGTTCACGGTACAGGGCCATGGTTTCCTGGCCGATTTTGGACTGGTCGTTTTTGTATTTTTCCTTGAGCGCCTCGATTTTCGGCTGCAGCTTCTTCATGGCATTCATGGACTTGTAGCTCATGTTGCCGAGCGGCCAGAAAATAATTTTGACGACCGTGGTCAGAACGATGATCGCGATGCCGTAATTCAGAACGAAGCTGTAGAGGAAATTGAGAATATAAAGGAAGGGAATCGCCAGCCATTTGAACCAGCCGAAGTCGATGGCGTTTTCCAGTCCGACGCCGATGGCTTTCAGAAGATTGTACTGTTTGGGACCCATGTACAGCGAGTAGGAAAAGACGCTGTTCTGTCCGGCGGGAATCACTTCCTTGCGGCCCTTCATACCGAGAGCGACCATGTCGTTTTGGTCGCGCGTCATCGCGACATTGGTGAGCGAGGGATTGTCCGGTATGAAGGAAGCGATGAAGTATTTGCTTTCGAAGGCGCTCCACAGGACGTTGGGGCCCAGGAGCGTTTCACTGTTGAGCTTTTTGACTTCCTGCCGTTCGATGCTGCCGCCGACGGAAACCACCGGTCCTTCATGGCCGTAGCTGTCGTCGGTTTTCTGGGGATCGACATACTGGTACCAGTTTATCCGGGGGATCTGGGTGATCGGAGCGCCCGAAAGATTGTGGACCCGGACGTCGAGCGTGACGGTGTAGCCGGCCGGATCGAGCGTATAGATCTTTTCGATTTTGACCGTTTCATAGGTTTTGGTGAAGACCAGCTGCCGCTTTTCTCCCGTTTGCGTCAAATCCACTTTTTCGGCGCTCGATTCGAAAACCGCATCCGGGGCGACATCGGCGCTGGAATCGGGAAAAGTGACGGCGAGCGGGTAGGGCATGCCCTCACGGACGTCGACCAGTTCAACTAAGTTCCGGGTTTTCGGTCCGGCAGCGGCCGGCGCACCGGTAAAAATTCCTTTTAACTTCGGCCAGATGTCGTCGGCGCATTCGGTGCAGTCCTGGAAGTAATCCTTGAGTTTCAG
>Ga0228535_1001335_pt1 | contig 39394 bp, 32 predicted proteins | sample SJ1metagenome_FD_168457 | JGI IMG/M metagenome (GOLD analysis project Ga0228535, IMG submission 168457) | Enriched culture of PCE-dechlorinating microbial communities from Ithaca, New York, USA - SJ1 | ecosystem: Engineered > Modeled > Simulated communities (microbial... > Unclassified | place... | reverse complement strand
GACAACCCCTATACCACCTGCCCATGAAACGGATAGCAGGAATTATCTGCCTGACTGCGGGAATCGGCCTTTTCGCGTGGATGGCCGCGGAATATTTTCTGCTCGCCTGGCTTGCAGGGGAACACGTATTTCCGGAGTCAGGTTTTTTTCTCTGGCTGCAGGGCTTCGGATCCGCCCTTTTCTCCCTTCCCGGAGGGATCGCGCTGGTTCTGACTGCTGCGGGTCTGTTGCTGAAAAAGAAGACTGCACACTGAAAAGGAGGCTGAATGATCGATGAAATATCTCATCTCCCTGATTGTACTCTGCGGACTTTTTTTTTCTGTCTGCTCACCCGGTGATGCCGCGGACGTGAAAGATCTGGTGGGAGAGGCGAACACCCTCTTCCGGAGCGCGGACAAGGACTTCATGTCCGGAAAACTGGACATCGCATGGGAGACCGTACACAAGGCAAAGGAAAAAATAGGGGAGGCGAAAGCCGCTGACCCGGGCGACAGCCAGGTGACGTCGCTGGAGAAAAGGATCGACCAGCTCGCTGAAAAGATAGAAAAAAGAAGGGCGGGATCTTCAGGAAGCGGTTCCCCGTCCTCAAAGCCGGCCCAGGGAACTTCGGGGGAGAAGCCGAAACGCCTCCCCGCAACTGCCGGCAGGTATCTGATGGAGGCTGACAGGGCGCTGAAGAGGGCAGAAATGCTCCTTGGTCCCGACAGGGACAAAGGAGATCCCGCACGGCTGCCCGTAAGAGTGCGGGAGGCATTCGATCCGGCGGACGAAACCATGGGGAAGCTCCTGTCCGAGTTTCCCGATTTTGCCGATCATCCTGACGTGACTCCGAAGAGAGAACGCCTTGAAGCCGTGAGGAAGGAACTGGAGACCCTCGAAGGGGCGGCATCGGCATCCGCGGCCGAAGCTGACGCGGCACAGGCGGCCAGGGAGGCGGAGAGCGGGAAGTGGCTCAAAATCCTGAGACCCTACGTGGCATCGAAGACCAACATGGAAGATGCCCCCTACCTGGACCCCGGGAAAGAGATGATTTCCTATGCCGGCTTCGACATCGGCGCCGAGGAGCTGGCCAGGAGGCACAGGATCCACGGGGAGGCAGCCGCGGCACTCGATGACTACAGAAAGGCAGGCGTCAGGGAACCCCTTGACCTGCTCACGGAGACGGAAAAGGAGATCGAACGGCGCCTGAAGAGCTTTTCGGAGAACCTCGCGGGTCTCGGCAGGTACGCACTTGACGATGCGGATTCACAACTGGCTTCCGGAAGGGAGTTTGTTGCACAAAATCTGCCGAAAGCCGAAAGTGGAGAGGATTTCAACATCCTGACCAGGGATGTCCTTGTGAGGATACAAAACTCTATTGACCAGGCTTCGGTCTTCCTTCCCCCGGACGATCAGGGGCTTGCGGCTTCCAGGGCAGGGCTCGGGGAACTGGAGAAAGATGCCGCCGTCCTTCGGGAAAAACGGGTGGAGAAAACGCGGATGCTGCCGGAGAAATTTTCAGGCCCCGACGGGGATGGTATCCGTGAGGCCGCGATTGCTGCCGTCGGTTCGGAGCATCCCGGGGCGCAGGTTCTCCGTACGGTGATCGTCTCACCGTCCTGGAGAGAGGACTGGAGGTTCGAGGAAGGAGCTGACAGCATACTCAGGCTGACAGCCACACGTCAGGTGAACGTCCAGGCGGCAGTGAAAAAAGAGGATGGTGTCTTCCTCCTGACCATAGGCGTATACAGCCGGAAAAACCCCGACTGGACATGGGGCCCCATGAAGGGGTACGGAATGTTCGCCGACAGGATGCTCGAGGAAAACGTGGAGAAATAACTTCGAGAACCATTGAAGGCCGGAGATTATCTCCGGCCTTTCCTCTTCTGTTCCGCAGGTTTCGTCACCCATGAAGAGTTGACTTTTTTCACTCCATAAGAGATAGTTTTGTCACAAGTTGATGTATGATTTTTCTGTTCATCTTTTTCCTTTTCTTCTGCCGCTTTACCAGGGGGATCAGTTCAGAACCGGTTCCACCCGGGCCCGAAACACAACGCCGGGATGGCCCGTCCGGGCTGTTTTCCGGTCTTTCAGGAAACAGAGGGGGAGGTGAGAAAAGGAAACTCCCGTTTCTGGTACATGAAAATCCGAATACCACAGGCGCTTTCAGGAACTTTAACGGAGAAATACTGTATCGGGTCATGAAAGGAGAATATGTACATGAAGAAAATTGCTCTTTTTGCGGTACTGGTTATCCTTGTCTCTCTTGTCCTGTCTACGGGGGCATTTGCGGAAAAGAAGCCCGAGTTTACCCTCAAGCTCGGACACCTTGCCAACACGGAGCATACGTGGCATAAGGGCTCCATGAAGTTTGCCGAGCTGGTGGAGCAGAAAACGGACGGACGGGTGAAAGTCCAGGTGTTCCCGAGCGAACAGCTCGGAAAGGAAATGGAAGTCATCGGAAACATCCAGTCCGGAATCGTGGACATGCTCATCACGGGCGAATCCATGATGAACTGGGCGCCCCTGTGCGGACTGATAGCCGTTCCCTACATGATCCGGGATTCCGCCCACATGGAGAAGATAGTTGAAGGAGAAGTCGGCCAGGCGATCGCGAAGGAAGTCATCGAGAAGGTCAGACTGCGCCCCGTTGCATGGTTCGAGAGAGGCGCGAGGAACCTTACTTCCAACCGGGAGATCAGGAAGCCCGAGGATCTGAACGGACTCAAGGTCCGGGTGCCAAATGTTCCGCTCTTCGTGGCTACATGGGAAGCCCTCGGTGCAAAACCCACCCCCATGGCGTTCTCCGAGGTGTTCACATCCCTTCAGCAGGGGATCATCGACGGCCAGGAGAACCCCTACGACCTTATAAAGAGCGCCAGCTTCTTCGAGGTCCAGAAGTTCGTCAACAAGACCGAGCATGTACGGGGATGGATTTACCTTGTTCTCGGAGAGGACAAGTTCCAGAAGATGGGCCCCGAACTTCAGAAAGCGGTACTTGAGGCCGGCAAGGAAGCCCAGGTCTATGAGCGCCAGCTCTTCAGGGCCGAGCAGGATCAGCTCATAAAGGATCTTCAGGACAAGGGCATGACTTTTGTCGAGGTCGACAAGGCAGCCTTCATGAAGATTGCCGAACCCGCAGTGCTGAAGTTCCTGAGCCCGGAACTCCAGGAAATGTACAAGAAAATAGTCGCGATCCAGTAGTCTGCTGTCCCGTACCGGGGCCCTGCGGCCCCGGTACTCACCCTTGAATGAGATGAGGAAAAACTGCCATGAAAAAAATCTGGTCTCTTTTTGGGCATTTGCTTGAAATCAGCGCCATTCTCTCGTTCCTCGGACTGGTGGCAGTGGTGCTGCTCCAGGTGTACGCAAGGCTCTTCCTGCCCAAGTCGCCCCACTGGACGGAGGAGGCCTCACGATTCCTTTTCATTTACACCGTGAGCTTCGCCTCGGGGCTTGCCATCCGCGATCGGGCTTTCGTCAACGTTGACGTGTTCGTCAATCTTCTTCCTCAGACCCTGCAGCGGTGGCTCCAGATTCTGCTCGACTTTCTCGTGGCCGCCTTCATGGCGCTCGTCTTTTATTATTCGATCAGGAACCTGGGAATCGGCCGGATGCAGACATCCGCATCCCTCAGGGTCCCGATGAATTACATTTTTGCCTCAATGTCCGTTATGTCGGGAACCATTGTGCTCTATTCCATGGGGGCTGTTGTCAGGGACATGCGCCTCGCCCCGGGGGGAGGGAACTGAAATGGTGGCCGCGCTTTTTATCGTGTTCCTCGTACTCCTCTTCATAGGTCTCCCCATAGCCTTCTGTCTCGGCATATCCTCTTTCGTCTATCTCTGGATGGCCGACATCCCCCTGATCGTCATTCCCCAAAAAATGTACTCGGGAATTGACGTTTTCGTTCTCCTCTGCATTCCGGGCTTCATCCTCGCAGGCAACCTTATGAACCGGGGCGGGATATCCGACAGGATAATACGGTTCTGCAACGCTCTTGTGGGACATATCCAGGGAGGGCTCGCCCAGGCGAATATCGTGGCCTCCATGATTTTTGCAGGGATTTCGGGAACTGCCGTGGCAGATACGGCCAGTCTCGGAGCAATACTGATCCCCGCGATGAAAAAAGAGGGGTATGATGCGGATTTCTCCTGCGCCGTCACTGCAGCCTCCTCCACAATAGGGCCCATCATTCCCCCGAGCATGCCCATGATCATTGCGGGTACTCTCACCGGGCTTTCGGTGGGACGGCTTTTTCTTGCAGGAGCGATTCCGGGCATCCTTTTGGGAATAGGGCTGATGATCGTTGCCTATTTCATATCGAAGAAAAGAAATTACCCCAAGGGTGAAAAGGTCCCCCGCCGCCTGCTTCTGAAGGAATTTTTCGGTGCGTTCTGGGCACTCATGCTCACAGTGCTCATCCTCTACGGTATTGTGGGCGGCTTCTTCAGCCCTACGGAAGCTGCCATGGTTGCCTGCGTCTATGCGGTGGTGGTGGGGATGTTTGTCTACAAGGATCTTTCGTTCCGCGATATCCCCGGTCTCATCCTCGAGGCATCCATAACGACGGCGTCCATCATTGTACTCGTCGGCCTTGCGAACCTTTTCGCGTGGATCCTGACGAGCGAACAGATCCCACAGATGGTGGCGGACTTCCTTCTCGGGATCACAACGAACAAGGTTCTTATCATTCTCATGATCAACGTGCTGCTGCTCTTCGTGGGTACCTTCATGGAGACCATCGCCGCGCTGCTGACTCTCTTCCCGACGCTGCTGGCCGTGGCCCTGCAGGTCGGCATCGATCCCATCCATTTCTCTCTCATCGCGGTACTGAACCTCATGATCGGCCTCACGACCCCTCCAGTGGGAGTCTGCCTGTTCGTGGCTTCAAGCATCGGGAAGATCTCCATAAGCCGGATATCCAGGGCCAATATCCCCTTCCTCGCGGTGAGCATCTTTGTTCTCCTTCTCGTATCATATATTCCGGCTCTCTCAACGTGGCTTCCGAATCTTTTGTTCGGCAGGTAGAGGGTAATTCGACAGGTCCGTTTTTTTCTCCCGGGCCTGTTTCAATTCAGGACAGGTATGTGTCGAGCGTTTTTCTCACCGCTCCGGGGCCTTCGATCATCCCGGAAAAATACCCCTCTATTTTTTTGCCCAGCCCCACGTCGTACAGGTCAACGGAGAAGATCCCGCTGTTTGAAAGGATGGGCCGCAGGCGTCCCTCGGCGGAGGAGGGTTCCCCGATGCGGACTCCATCCAGGTGCGGGCAGAGTGAATCAAGCAGGGGATCAGGGCTCAGGGGAATGGGGTTTCCCCTGTCGTCCAGGGCCATGAGATACCTGCACCACGCCGCGATGACAAGGGGAATGTATTTCAGTTCCGCAGGATCAAGGCCGCTCCTGTCCCTGTAGGCCCGTATAGTCCCGCCGAAGCGTATGCCCACCTTCTGGGATGTGTCCATGGCGATCCGCTGGGGTGAATCCGGAATATTGGGGTTCGGCAGCCGTTCCTCGATGACTTCCCTGATGAATTCCCCGGGGCTGATGATGCCCGGGTCCTCGACCACAGGCATTCCTTCCTCGAACCCTATTTTTTCAACGAGCTTTTTCAGCGCCGGATCCTTCATCTCGTCCGCGATCAGGGTATACCCCAGCAGGCACCCGAAAACGGCGAGGGACGTATGAAGGGGGTTCAGGCAGGTTCCCACCTTCATTCTTTCCACCCTGTCCACGGTCTCACGATCGGTGAAATACGCTCCCGCCAGTTCAAGTGGAGGTCTGCCGTTGGGGAAGGAGTCCTCTATAACCAGGTATTCAGCCCGTTCGGCGTTCACGAAGGGAGCGATGAACGAATGCTTCTCGGTCTGGAGCGTCTTCCCTGTCCCGAGGCCCAGGCTGTTCAGTGTCTCCCTGACTCTGTCCGATGGGCGGGGCGTGATCTTGTCGATCATGGTCCAGGGGAACGAGACCAGGGACGGGTCTTCGAGGTAGTCGACGAAACCGCTTTCGACGAGTCCGTTTCTCTCCCACTGTCCGGCGATTTCCACAAGGGATGCCTTCAGCCTGTCCCCGTTATGGGCGCAGTTGTCCATGCTCACAAACGCGATAGGAAGCCTGCCGCTTCTGAACCTGGTGAAGGCCAGCGCTGCAGCCTTCGACATGGCATGCTGCGGGTTCCCGGGGCCGTTCCTCATATCCTCGAGGATCTCTTCCGCGTACTCACCCGAGAGAGTCCTGAGGCTGTATCCTTTTTCCGTTATGGTGAAGCTGACCATCTGAAGCGACGGGGCGCTGAAGATCTCATGGAGCCGTTTCCAGTGGGACTCGTGGGCCGGGTCGCCCGCCAGGGTCGCGCAGATGCTTCCCACCACCCTCATATCCAGCCTGCCGTCAGGTTCCATGATGACCACGAGGCTCAGATTGTCAAAGGGTGCGTACATCTCGCCGATGGTCTTCCAGTCGTATGTTTTTACGGCTATTATCCCTGTTTTCACGATCCCCCGGTCCAGGAGCTTCTGCTGCATCACTGCCGGGAAAGCGCGGAAAATGTTTCCGGCTCCGAAATGGACCCACTGCGGATTGCTGTTTGTCTCGGATTCCATCATTTCGAGATCGAATTCCGGAAGGGCAACTCCTGCCTTCCTCCAGGCATCGATGTCCCTGAGTCCTTCCCTGTTCAGCTTCAGCATGCAAAGCCCTCCGTTTCTTTTGGAATTCTTCAAAAAAGAGAATTTTCCTGCTGAACATTATACCTTTCCCGGCTTCGGAAAAAACCGGGATCTTTGCTGTTTCGAATCGAAGCTGCCGGCGGATTGCAGAAGAAAAACCGGAATGAACATATGTTTTCACTCTACGATAGTGCAAAATTTCCCTTTTCGCCGTAGGATATCTGCACGTGAGAATGAAACGGAGGAATTGGGATGAAGCTGCTCGAAATGAGTACCATTGATTTTCAGGAGTATGTGAAGAAAAACGACGCCGTCATTATTCCCAGCGGAGCTTTTGAGATATGGGGGCCTCATCTTCCTGTGGGAGCTGACACCATTATTGCCGAGGAGATGGCAAACCGCCTTGCCGGAAGGATGGGATGGATCGTCGGCCCCACCATTCCTGCAGGGGATTCTCTTTTTTCCTGGGGGCCTGGTGCTGTAACGGTCAGGCCGGACAGCTTCCGGAACTACCTCGAAGATGTTTGCATGAGTCTTTTCAAGCACGGTATCCGGCGATTCTGTTTCCTGAATCCCCATGTGGGAAATGTCCCAATGATCGGCCATGTTGCGGCAAAACTCAAAATCGAGCACGGCGCATCCTGCTGTCTTTTCGACTGGTGGAGGTTCATTCAGCCGCTTTGCTCGAAGGAGAAGATACTCGATACAGACGGGATCATGTCCCATGGCCATGCAAGCGAGGCCGGAACGTCCCTGTTTCTGTACCTGCGGCCTGATCTCGTAAGAACTGACAGGCTCATCAGGACGGAGCCGAAAAAAGTCAATGAGTTTCCTGATGTCCAGGTATTCTGGTCGATTCCTGACATGACTGATACGGCCATGGTAGGTGACGCGACGACCGCGAGCCGCGGGAAGGGAGAGAAAATAGTGGAGAAAGCGCTGGAGCGGATGGCGGCTTTCCTGGAGCAATGGGAAAAATGAGCCTGATCCATACGGGAAGGCTTGAAAAAACCTTCAGGAAGCATGTTCAGCGGCTCTTTTCGCTAAAGGGCTGATGTGATACACTATGCCAAATTTCATTGGGAGGTGTTGTGTTATGAAGAAGTACAGTGCTGCAGTGATGACGGTGTTGCTCTTTTTTGTGATAGCGTTCCCGGCGTTCGCCCAGACGACCATCAAGATAGGACATGTACTGAACCAGGACCATTCCTGGAATGTGTGCCTCTTGGGCTTCGCTGATGAGGTGAAATCCACCACTGAAGGCAGGGTGCTTATAGAAGTTTATCCCGGAAGCCAGCTCGGGAATGAAAAGGACCTGATCGAAGGGCTCTCTCTTCAGACCATAGACGGAGGGCTCATCGGAGGCGGTTCCTTCCAGTCCGTGGAGCCTAAGTTCGGCATTGAGGCTCTTCCCTATGCATGGCCGACTCACGAGGCGGCCTACAATGCTCTTGACGGGGAACTGGGCGCCCACCTCCTCGCATTGCTCGAAAAGCAGGGCATAGTCGGGCTTTCATGGTGGGAGAACGGCTTCCGCCATCTCACCAACAATATCCGCCCCATCGAGAAACCTGAGGACCTGAAGGGACTCAAAATACGGGTAACCCCTGACAAAATGCGCCTCGACACATTCAAGGCCCTTGGCTCCTCTCCCATGCCCATCAACTTCGGAGAACTCTACACCGCCCTCCAGCAGGGAGTTGTGGACGGACAGGAGAACCCTTACGCAATTATTTTCTCCAATTCATTCTTCGAAGTTCAGAAATACCTCTCTCCGACCGGCCACATCTGGGGCTCCGCCCTTCTTTGCGTAAACAGTTCCGTCTGGAACAGGCTTTCGGCCCAGGACAGGGAGACTGTTATGAAGCTCGCTTCAAAATGGCGGGATGAGCAGAGGAAACAGACAATGGAGCAGGAGGAGGAGTTCCTCGGGAAGCTCAGGGAGAAAGGAATGGAGGTCGCGACGGTTGACAAGGCTGCATTCCAGGAGGCGGTGCAGGGGGTGTGGACCGAATACGAGGATGTTTTCGGGAAAGACCTTATGGATCTCGTGAGGAAGTACGGGAAATAGCCCTGATGAACGGGGAGAAAAAAAACGGTCTCGGGAAAGGTTTCCGGCTGATCGACCGCGTCCTGGCCTCCATGGTGATACTGGTCCTGGCGGAGGTCCTGATGGAGGTATTTTTCAGGTACCTGCTTCATAAACCGCTTTCGTGGGGCGGGGAACTCTCCCAGACCATTCTCGTGTGGATCACCTTTATCGGGGCAGCTGCGGCACTGTTCAGGGGAGAACATATGACCATCGATCTTTTGCTGCACCGGGTGAAATCCGGTGCAGCAAAAAGAGTCCTGAGGCTCATCGCTCTTGCTGCGATCGCAGTGTTTCTGATAATCGGGTTCAAAGCCGGCTGGACAGTGGTGGAGAGGACCTGGAAAATGCGCACCACCGCAATGCAGATTCCTGCAGGCATCCTGTACCTTGCATTTCCAACAGGATGCCTGCTCATGCTGCCGGTAGTCTTCCGTGATATCCTGGCGGCGCTGAAGAAGGAGGACCGTCCATGCTGACATTGCTTGGAACGCTCTTCGGCGGCATATTCCTGGGGATCCCCATTGCGTTTGCCATAGCGATCTCCGGCGTGGCGTACCTTGTATTCGAATCGGCGGTACCCCTTCTGGTCGTTGCCCAGAGGATGGTCGTGGGAGTCGATTCCTTCACCCTGCTGGCGATCCCCCTGTTTGTTCTTGCCGGCGCCCTCATGGCCGAGGGGGACATAACACCCCGGATCATGAGGTTTGCATCCAGCATGGTCGGTCATATCCCCGGAGGGCTCGCCATGGTCATGGTGGTTTCCTGCATGCTTTTCGGCGCGATCTCCGGCTCCGGTGTCGCCGATGTTGTCGCCATAGGCTCAATTCTGCTTCCCGCAATGAAGCGGCAGGGGTACAGAAAACCCTTCAGTGCGGCGCTGCTGGGCTGTGCCGGCTCCCTCGGCACGATCATTCCCCCGAGCATCGTTATGGTAGTGCTTGGAGTAAGCATGGGGACCTCGATCGGGAAGCTCTTTCTCGGAGGTGTGATCCCCGGTATCATTACCGGCCTCGGACTCATGGCGATCTCCTACATGATCTCGCTGAAAGAGGATTATCCGCGCCTTGAAAAAGCTCCCTGGAGCGAAGTGCTCAGCTCGTTCCGCGCGGCTCTTCTCCCCCTTCTGACTCCAGCCATCATCATCGGAGGCATTCTGAAGGGCATCTTCACGGCGACAGAGGCCGGAGGAGTGGCGGCACTGTATGCGCTGCTGCTGTCCATGTTCGTCTACCGGAAATTAACGTGGAGGCGCTTCTTCGAAATATGCCTCGAGACAGCACGGACAAGCGCCGTCGTCCTGTTTCTCATAGCAGCGGCAAGCCTGTTCGGCTGGGTTCTGGCAGCGGAAAACATTCCCCAGATGGTCGCGAAAGCCATGCTCTCCATTTCGACCAACTACTGGGTAGTTCTCATACTCTTCAATATTCTGCTGCTTGTGCTCGGTATGTTCATGGAAACTATAGCCATCATCCTGATAGTGATCCCGATTTTCTTCCCCATTCTGCAGCAGATGGGGGTCGATCCGGTCCACCTCGGCGTGATGGTCTGCGTCAACCTCGCAATAGGAGCGAACACGCCGCCCCTCGGAGTCGACCTTCTGTCAGCTTGCAAGGTCGCAGATATCCCCTATGAGTCGTCATTCAGGTATCTGCTGCCCTTTATCGGCTCCATGGTGTTTGCCCTGCTGCTGATCATCGCATTCCCGCCGCTCGTCACTTTTCTGCCGAACCTTTTAATGGGCGGATGAAGGCACAGGAGATCCAACTGCAAAAACAAGGGGAAGGAGCCCGCGATCTTCCGGGCTCCTTCCCCTTGTTTTTGCAGTATGCCGTACCCTACCGGACGATCTCGTTCACCCAGCGGTCCACCAGGCGCATCCGGTGTTCTCCGGACCATTCGATGTCCAGGTCGAGGAGTTTCACACCGCTCATGTCGAGGGCGGGATTTTTCGTCTCTACATCAGGATGGGTGGGAATGAGATGGATCTTCTTATCCTCGTACAGCCGCTGCATGGAAGGGCCCGATGCCCAGTCGAGAAACTTCTTCCCCAGTTCCGGGTTTTTTGCCCCCCTGATCAGGCCCATGGCTTCAACTCCATAGGCGACCCCCTCCCGGGGATAACTGATGGTCACATCGTATCCCATCTGCTGCATTTCAAGGGCGTCAACAAGAAAAAAAATCCCTCCCGCTGCCTGTGCCCTGGCGATGGGAAGGGCTCCCCCGGCTCCGCTCTTGGTATACTGCTGCACGTTTTCGTCGAGACGCTTCTGGTAGGCAAAGGCCTCGTCCTCGCCCATGGCGAGCACGAGGCTGAAAATCCTTGATACTGCAGTCCCCGATGTCCTGGCGTCGGCCATAATGAGGCCGTTTTTGTACACCGGGTCCAGAAGGTCCTGCCATGATGCAGGAGCATCCAGTCCGTGCTCCTTCAGGAAGGCTGTGCTGAACATGAAACACACGGGGTCCAGTGCAACCCCTGTCCACCATCCCGCGGTGTCCCGGAATCTCTCATGGATAGCTTCCGCCCCCAGGGGAACATAGGGCTCGAAAATCCCTTCTTTCTTCCCCGCAACGAATGCGTCGGCAATGCCTCCGAAGAAAACGTCAACCTGGGGATTGTTCTTCTCCGCAATAAGCCGTGCCAATACCTCGCCCGACGGGAAGCGGAGAAAATCGACCTTCACCCCTGTCTCCCGTGTGAAGGCGTCGAAGATTTCCGTTGCGTAGCGCTCCGACCAGATGGTGTATGCGTTCAGCGTTCCGGAGGCGTACAGCGCACCCGAAAAAGCACTGATGCAAAACACCGACAGAAACAGGGCTCCCAAAAGTTTTTTCATCGTACCCATTGCACTTCCCCCCTTTTATATTCCATGGAAAATAATATATTGTTTTTTGTACCGGCTCCATATCCAGATGAGGGGCAATTTCCGGACAATCTGGATCATTTTTAGCCGAACCAGTAAAAAAATAGGCAGGCTCATGGTAGAATTTGCTTCGGAAGCGTAGTTTTCAGGCCAATGTATCTCAATGGAAATGTTCTGCCCGGTTTTTCTCCATGATGAATGGAGCAATTTCTGAAAAGGAGTCGATGAAAATGGCTAAATCGTTCATGAACACGACAAAATCAGAAGGCGGAGACGCGACGGAGTTTGATTACATCCTTTCCCCCTCGGTAGCGGGCTTCCTGTATCCCCTGGCTGTACCGGCACTGGTGTTTCTTGCGCCCTTTATCCTGGTGAGTTTTTTCCCGAATATGCTCACCACCATTGGACTGAATGTAAGCAAATGGACCCTCCTCATGTGGGGACTCCTACTGACGGCAGCAAACATTGGGATTCAGGAGATCCGCCGACGGAGCAAGAAACTGAAGCTCCACATCGATTACATCGTATTTACGCAGGGGATCTTCTTCACCTCGATGGAGAAAATTTTTATTCAGGACATAAAAACCACCGAACTGACAAAGAGTGTATATGAAAGGATCTTTAACCTGGGGACCATAAAAATCGCAACTGCGGGAACAGACGGCTACGAAATCGAGCTGAAGGGGTATTCCAACCCTGACGAGATCGTAAAGTATATCGCGCTCCACAGAAAAGAGGGAGAATGACGGCGAAACATCCGCGTCTGTCTCCGGGGACGACACGATGACGGTCCTTTTCTCCCTGCTTTTCGCTGCAAACGCACTGGCCTTTTCCGCCATGTGGTGGGATAAGCGGCTCGCTCGCCTGGACCGGAGAAGAATACCCGAGAACACGCTCCTTCTGCTGGCCCTCTGCGGCGGGGGAGTCGGGGGATGGCTGGGGATGAAGCAGTTCCGGCACAAGACGCAGCACTGGCGGTTTTCACTGGGGCTCCCCCTGATCGCACTCCTGCAGATCGGGTTGCCTGCTTACTTCATGATATGAAAAAAGGGCCGGACGGCGGCATGCCGTTCCGGTCCTTTCCGGCTGAAGGAGGTGCGCAGACCATGAAATTCCAGCAGATCTCCCTTTTCAGGCGGCGCTCCGGGCGCCTTCTTTCCGCTGCACAATTCCGGGTGTTCATTTATTCTGCTCTCTATTTCACTTCACTGCTCCTCCTGTTTTCTCTTCCCTCCCCGTGCCGGGCTGACGGACCTGCATGGGCCCCCATACTGGAGACCGCCAAAGACCAGAAGGGCCGGCTGTATGTGATCACTTGCGAAAAGGGCGGCCTGTTTGCATCGGACAACGGAGGAAAGAGCTGGAAGTATCTCGGCGGCAGAATTCCCCCGGCCAATCTCTTTTCCCTGAGGATATCCCCGGGCGGAAGACTTTTTCTTTCCACCTTCGATGAACTGCTGGTCTCCTCCGATGGAGGAGAGACCTGGACGTCCATGAAGGGCGGAGGGAGCATACGCATGTTTTCGGAGGGCACCGGGGGGACCTTCCTCGCCGTGGACTGGGACAGGGGGCTTCTATGGGCCTCGAAGGAGGATCCGAAGTTTGAAAAAGCCCGGGGCGAGACAGGAGAATATGCGATCCTGGATGTGCTCGACGGGGGGGCGCTGGGGAAATGGGCGGCATCCTTCGGGGGAGGCGTCCTGTTTTCCGCCGACGAAGGAAGAACATGGCGTTCCGACAACGATGGACTGACAAATCAGTTCGTGCTCTGCCTTGCATGGGCTCCTGAGACAAAAACCCTTTTCGCCGGCACACTCGAAGGCGGCGTCTACCGGAAAGAGTCAGGTGAGAACTGGATCCCGTCCTCCGGGGGACTTCCTCCCGGTGTTTCCGTTCAGGCAATGGCCGCCGGGGACGGCGGAATTGTCTGGGCGGGGACCCGAGGGGGAGGACTGTATGTTTCCCGGGACGGCGGCAGATACTGGCACCCGGTTATCTCCGGCAAAGACGGGAAGATGTCCGTCACTTCCATTGTTCCGTCCCCCGGAGGTGTTCTGGCGGGAACATCGGACAGGGGGCTTTTCTTCGCTGAAAACGAGGGAGCTGCCCTGAGGCCGCTTCTTCCATCAGACCCGGTGGTGGGGCTTGATGAGACCGAAAGGGGCGAAGTCGTCGCTTTGTCCCGCTCGGGAGATCTGTACCTCTCGCCGGACGGGGGGCTTTCATGGCAAGGCGCTGGAAGCACAGGGGGCAGGATGCCTGCGTTTTCCATCCTTTCGCGGGGACGGCGGCTTTTTGCCGGTGTGAAGGAAGGACTTATCCTCTCGGAGGACGGCGGGAGAAACTGGACTGAACTGTCGTTTCCTTCGGACGAACCTCCATTCACCATGATTTCGACCGCTGGCGGCGGACTGCTCGCCGCGACAGGAAGCGGAGGGGTGTTCCGTTCTTCCGACGGTTTCTCATGGCAGCGTGTTGAAGGACTCGAGGGAGAGTACATTTATTCAATGGAATCCCCCGACGGTATCACTGTAGCCGCCGGCACCGACAGGGGGTTCTCCGTGTCCGGGGACGGAGGGAATACCTGGAAAAACACGTACATTACCTATGGAATCCAGTCCCTGGCTTTTTCCGGGCCTGAAATGATCTGGGGATGTTCAAGAAACGGCTTCTGGGGCTATTCCACAAAGAGCGGCGAGGTTGAGGAGGCGGAGATCGCCGGGTACGAATGGTCTCCCCTGGCCTGTTTCTCCGAAGTTTTCAGCGGGAAACGGGAGGGCGGACTGTTCGCCCTTCTGGGCGGATCGCTGATGCATCTCGTTCCCGGAGAGGGGAAAAACTCTTTTTCCATGAAACCGGCGGGTTTTTCCAATGCTGAGGTTCTGTCATCCCTCGCCCTTCCCGGGGGAGGGATGCTTTTCGGCACCATCAGGGGATTTTTCCGTTCTGGCAGCGGAACCTCCTGGACGGAAATAGAGCTTCCATGAGCCGGGCAGGCTGCGAATCGGGGTGGCAGACATGAGAGAACTGTTCCGAAGGCTTGGAGTGCTCACGCTTCTTTTCCTCGCGGTCGTCTTTAATTTCACGGTGAGAGACAGCTTCGTCCGCCTGTACCGGGTGGACATGGGAAAGGAGTACCGCTCCGCATACAGCGGCTCCCAGGGGACTTTTGGAGCCATGGCGGCAGCCGGCACATTTATCAGGTCGAATACTCCCTTCATGCCGATTACCGAATTCATTGATTCGAAAACTGAAAACCGTCTGATCGTGGTCGAGGGGGAACCGTGGCCGGAAATTTTTGCCGGTGTCATATCGCCTTCGCCCAAGTCTCCGATTGCGTGGAGGGAGGCAGGAAAAAACTACGGGCAGAGCTTTTACTTTCACGGGGAAGAAGCACCCTTTCCCCCCATGGTCTCTGAACTGGCGGAAAAGGATGAGAGCTTCCGGTATCTAAAGTATTTTTCTGCCGCCGGATCTCAGTTTCTTGGTATGGCCATCGAAGGTCCGGGCACTGCCCTGGACAACGGAGTTCCCCCTGCAGTGGCACGGCCTTTCCGACCCCTGGCAGTCTGGCCTCTTCTGCTCGGAGCGGCGCTCTACCTGTTTCTTCCACGAAAGAAACATCCTGCCGGGACCATTGTGTATCCCAGGTGGTCGGCGGTCATTCTTCCCGATATTCTTTCATTCCTCATGACCGGATTTTTCCTGGGCCTTCCCATGGTGCTGGCGGTCCATATATTCAACAGCTCTTCCATACTGGATTTCCGCGAGGGCAGCGCCTGGTTCACACTGATGTTCTGGCTCATGGGGCTGATCTTTGCCTCGATCCTGTACTGGTCGGCGAAGTACGCCTCCTTTGCCCTGCAGATCCTTCCGGGGGAGATGCACCTCGAGACCCTGGGAAAGCAGCTCCGCATCTCCTTCGCTGACATTGCGTCCGCAGGCTTCGAGGACTACAGGACCCCACGGTGGCTGCGGACGATACTGTTTATCGCGGGTCTTGCGAACTGGCGCATGATGGGGCAGGCCCTGCTGCTCTCGAGCCGAACGGACTGGGGGATGGAACTCACTCTCAGGAACGGAGAAACTGTCACATTTCTTTGTTCCAATATTCCGGGGGCTGACCGGATTTTCAAAGCCCTTCGTCTTCATAAAGTACCGTTTTCTCAGGAACTGGAGCGCATGACGTCAGAAACTGACGAAAATGCGCCGAAAGAAAAGAACTGATCCGCAAGACACAAGGTGGTGAATGAATTATGAAAAGACTCTGCGGTATTGTTTCCGGAACGTTTTTCGCACGGGTGTGCTGTCTCTTTTTTGTTTCGCTGTTCCTTTTGCCCCCATGCGGGGCAGGGGCGGAAACGCCCCTCTCCCTTTCGGATTCCAGGCTGCGTGACCGGATAGAAGTGCTCGAAACGGCCTTTTTGCACCGGAACGAAGGGGCACGGATGGAAGCGGAAGGAAATATACCGGGTGCTATCGAGGCGTACGGGAAAAGCGCCTCTCTCTATCCCGATCCTGCGCTTGATCTGAAAATACGCTCCTTCCGTCCGGATCTCCAGGCCCTGAGAGACCGCATTGCCTTCCTGGAAGGGCTCCTTGCGGCTCAGAAACCGGGAGGATCGGCGACCGCTTCCGCGCCTCCACGGATGCTGGCCATTTCGGGGGAAGTACCGTCAGGGGAGGACAACGCTGACTGGAAAACGTACTCTGACCTTCCGGCTGAGAAAAAAGCCATAGAGGAGTCCTTCGACCGGTTCCGTAGTGCGCTGAAAGCAGGCGACATCAGATCCGCTAGCGAATGTGTGGACGAAGACCGACGGGAGGTCTACGCCTCTCTCTTCGGTCGGAAGCCGGAGGCCATGCCTTCCTTCGCAGGCCTGCTGGAGCAGGCCGAGATGAGTTTCCTGAGCGCGCCGGAGAGAGCCGACCCCGCAGCCTCGAGTACGCAGAGGACCTCGGAGTACGCTGTTGACGTGGACGGGTTCACCTTCTACGTGCGGTGGATCAAGAGGGACGGCAAATGGGTTCTCTTCGATTTTTGATCTCCGGGAAAGGAGGGACGGAACGATGACTTTCTGGAAACGTACTCTGAAAAACGCGCTGCCGATCGTCGCCGCGTTTTCACTGTTTGCGGGGATACAGCCTGCTGAGGGCTGGAGCCAGCCTACCCACAGGCAGATCAATCTGGAGGCGGTGAAGCTGTTCCTCGGCCATGCGATCGGCAGGGAAAAGTTCGCCTGGGGCCCGTTTTCACAAAAGGGGCTCTCTGAACCATTGAGAGGTGTTGGCGTAACCAGCTCCTCACTGCTGCCGTCGGATTTTGTCTCAGCCGAGGCGAACCTTTCCGCACAATCGTGGATCATCAACGGGGGTGACTGGGCCGACGAGCCCCACCTGTATGCCTCCGTGCGCCATTTCTATGATCCGCTTCGTCTGTCCGGGGTGGCCTACCTGACGGACCAGAGCGAGGCCCATGGCCTGTACGACAGTCCGGCCATCGATGCCAGGACATGGGGTCTCAGCCATCCGGACAACCCTTTCAGCTTTTTCTCGGCCCTGGCTGCGTACAAGGCGGCGCTTGAAGTCAGGGATGACCTTCCAATTCCTCAGGCACTGAGCTCTCCACACTTCAAGATGTCCCTGAGCCTTGCTCCCGCAGACCATGAAGACCAGCGAAAACTGTATCTTTCAAGAGCATATCGTGCCCTCGGTGAATCCATGCACATGCTCGCCGACATGACCCAGCCGGCACACGTCCGGAACGACTCTCACCCCGCCGATGAACCGATCGAGGCGGCCACCTTCAGCAATCATGTCCGGAGTGCGGCGGCTTCTCCCTTTGTGGATTCACGGATACGTCCCTTTCTGGCCAGCGCCGGAGGAACACTGCAGACTCCGGCAGAACTTTTCCGTCAGGTGGCGTCCTTCGTGAACGTTACGTTCTATACACTGGACACCATATACGATAAAGACTCAAACGTCCTGCCGAACAACCGGCAGAAGGGATATCCAACTCCCCAGCTGAAGGACCTGGCAGTGGAGAAAAAGAAAATCAGGAGTTTCGTCAGCGAGAGAGAAGTCCGACGGTTTTACGGGGTTTTCGACGGAAAAAAGGCGGCCATGATCCAGGACCGTCTCAGCCTGCACTGGTTCGACCCCGATCAGTCCTTTGTCTCTGATTTCGAAGGGGCCAAGGAAAAGGCGGGAAGAGCGACAGCGGCAGTCCTGAAAAGGCTGGGCCCTTTCCAGATCCCTCACGCCTTTGCCGCGGAGCAGGGAACGGTTCTCCTTCCCGTGGCCATTCACGCATGCGCCGATCTCATGAACCTTTTCTACCCTTCCCTCGAGCTGAAGGCTGAATTCGAGGAGATGGAGTCGGAGATGGAAGGTGTCGATCCGCAGGCTACACCCGTACGGATCATCGAAGTGACGGCTTCCATGAAGCACCATGCGGAAAAGGATCCCGCATGGAAAGCCAACGGACTGACAATCCAGTACTCGGGCCCTGCCATGCTCGTGGTGAAAGAAAAAGAAAAAACGGTCTACACGAGAAAAATCCTGTTTGTCAAAGGAGCCATGGAAAAGATCGAGAACAGGGAAGGCGAGATGGAAGAGGCGCCCCTCAGGCTTTTCGCTGCCGGAACCGCCGGCCCGCTGAGTGAGGAAGAGCTTTTCTACGAGATAAAGCCGGACCAGGAGGCCTTTTTGAGGATAGAGGCGGGAAGCCGGGTCTTCGAAAGCGAAGCCTGGAAAGAGGATGAGAAAGTCGAAGTATCCATTCTTCCGCCCCGGATACTGGTCCTGGAACTGCTCGATGACGCATCGGAGGCGGAGCACGAGTTCGAGGCCGCGGCAACCCCGAAGAATGACCATGTATTCGAGTGGGATTTCGGCGACGGAGGTCCTGTTGTGGAAGACCAAAAAGGTCCTGGGGAAAACTCCGTCCAGGTCCACCGCTACACAGGCCTGAAGCCCGGGGATTCCTTCAGCCCGTCCGTCAGGATCATCGATGAAAAGGACAGGACACTCGCGGAGGATTCCATTTCCATAACGGTGCTCAAGGGAGAGAAGCGTCATTTCTTCGAGAACAGGACTTTCTGGATGACCGGTTCCCCCCTGTCGAACGATCCGAACGCCAGCCTTCCCACCGTTCCTCTCGCCCTTTCACCGTCGATCTCGGGCATCGACGGCGAGATTGACCCCGCCAGCCCCGAGGGGCAGCGCCTGGCAAAGCTCACCGAAGGGGTGGCAAAAGCCGGGGACTTTGTGAAGGACCAGATGGTGAAGGAAATGGCCAAAATGGGGATCAGCCTGAGCGACGCCCAGATGGGCGAGGCCCTCAAGCAGGCCCTTGCCATGGCAGGGCTCGATGGCAGTGATGGTCCCGTCCAGAGGCGCCCCGTCCTGGGGAGCGGATGGCAGCAGGAAGGCCGGCAGGTGTCCCTTTCGCTCTCAGTCTCACTCGGCACTATCCCCCCGATCAGGCTGCAGATGAGGGGAGCACGGGAACTGATGGAATCGGTGGAAGCCCGCATCAATGTCAAGCAGTGGTTTTTCACCACCGGAACGATGTCCAGCCCCTACGTACAGGGAAGCGGGGGAACCGCTTCAGTTTCGTGGACGCCGGAGAAGGGAAAGACTCCCGAGTCCTTCGCAGTGGACCTGGTCATGTTCTATACGCTTGAGTTCTTCAGGCAGGACGGGAGGCAGCGGGAAGACGGATGGGTCCCTCTTGGAGGAGTCCCGCTCAGGTATGATAATATGTCCGTTTCTTTCCCGGTAGGGGTCTACTTCTGCCCTGTCCGGTAAAAGGGAACAGGATGAAGATGAAGAACAGAAAAGGAGGCAGTACCGATGAACCCTTCGTTTACGAACGTTTTTGACTCATTCGGGAGAGGCAGGTCGGCCACCATACCGCTGGGGCGGTATTTCCCGGCTTTCCTCGTCCTTCTGCTGCTTCTGGCGGCGGGACTTCCGGCAGACGGGGCAGTCCCCCCGGCTGACGATGTTCCCCCGGGGATGACTCTCCGTTGGACGGGGCTCTTCTATATGCCCTTTCCTTCAGACTGGAAACCGGTGGTGGAGCGGGACGGAGTCGGTTTTTTCACCGGGGTTCACCCTGATCTGATGGACGATCCGTCTTCAGCGGACCTTCCAATGGCTGCCCTTGCGGTTACCCGCCAGAAACCTCCCAGGGGCGGAGGGTACGGGGCCTTTTTCGAGCAGATGGAAAGCATGGCTTCGAAGGACAAGGCGAAAAACTTCACCTCCAGCGAAGAAGAGATCAGCATAGCCGGACGAGCGGCGGTATTTTACTCCTTCTCGGCTGAAGTGGACGTAAAGGGCGCGGCCAGGAAAGTGGAAGGGAACATCGTAGTGGGGAAGGAACCTGACACCGAGGGAATGCATACCCTCGTGATGCTCGCCGGATCTTCCGCTTCGATGGAAAGGTACAGGAGCGTCATCAAGACAATGCTGGCCTCGGCAAAGGAGGGCACTGCCCCACTTGAGCAGGCTGCATCCTTTCCCTTCGGGGCCACCCGGGAGGCCTTCCGGCACTCCGAGGGGCCTTTCGCGGCCCCCGACGGAACTGTGGCCGTCCTTGACCGGTTCGGCAAACGGATCCGTCTCTTCGATGCGGCGGGAATCCTCGTGGATGAATGGGGGGAGAAGGGAAGGGGAGAGGACGGAACCTTCGCCTGGCCGACGGTCATCGCTTTCGCTCCCGACGGGTCGCTCTACGTGGCCGACGAGGGGTACTCCGTGGATGCGAACATCCAGCATTTTTCCAGGAAAGGGGAATTCCTGGGCAAAATAAAGGCGGATCCTAAAACTCTGGGGGAGAAGGGGATCTACAAGCCTGAATTCCTTGGTGTGACGGAGACGGGAAAAATAGTCACCCTTGGGAGCACGGATATCAGCAAGGGGAAACCGAGGGTGCTTGTTTTCTCCCCAGATGGAAAGCTTTTATCGGTATGGGAGACCGCCCCGGTGAAAAAAATGGCGCTGCTTCCAGGTGAAAGACTCGTAATGAGCCGCGAGGCAACCGACCGGGCTGATAAATTTCTCCTCTGCGACCTGGAAGGGAAAATAGTGAAAGAATGGCCTTTCTGGGGAACGGACCTTCCGGCAACTCCCGGGGATGAAAAAGTATATTTCCGGCCCGAGCACATTGCCGCCGACGGCGAGGGAAGAATATACGCCTACGACGATTCGGAGGAGGGGATCTGGATCTATGGCCCGGACGGCAGGTTTCTCCAGGTCGTCCCCGCAGGAAGGATTTTCGGTATCGTCGAGGGGATGGCCGTTCTGCCCGACGGTGATGTCCTCATCAAGGACCGCCCCGGCGGATACGGTCCCGGCGAGCCGTCAATACACAGGATGAAAAATGCCTTTCCTGCAAAGGTCATTCCCGCAGGCGAAAAGACCTCCGACGGACAACACAGTATTGAGACTCCCTCCGGTCAGGAGCCTGAAACGGAAACTGCCGCCCCCGGAACGTCTCTGCAGGAGCCGGGACAGTCTGCGGACGGAGGAACCGGAAAGGAAGAGAGTCTGGAAGAAGAGCTGGTGCGGCTGAAAAAGGCGCTCTCTCTCAGGGAGGCGGCAGCCTCGCTTGAAGAGGGCGGGGATTGTGCCGGAGCTGCGGCGAAATACAGGGAAAGCCTCGCATATCACCATGACCCTGCGGCAAAGGAATACGCCGAAGGACTTGAACTGCGGGCCGCACTGCCTCAGCAGCCGGAGAAGCCCGCGGGTGAACAGCCCGGAAAGCAGCCTGCGGGACAATCGCCCCGTGAGCAGGCTGAAGAGCCGAAAGAAGAGCCGCCCCTCATTATCGACCTGCCTCCCCTCGGTTCTCGAGAGCAGGCGGAAGCCATCTGGACAGAGGCCGCAGAACTCCAGAAGGCGAAAAAATACGAGGAAGCCCTTCAGCTCTACCGGAAGGGACTCGGTCTGGTACCTGACGACAATGTACGCACTCATGTGGCAAGACTCGAGGTATTCATTCCCAAAGCGAAGGAGAAAGCGGAAGCGATCTGGCGAAGGGCGGGCGAGCTTCAGAATGCGAAAAAGTATACCGAAGCGCTGAAGAAATACCGGGAGGGCCTCGGTATCTACCATAGCCAGGTGGTGGCGGACCACGTCCTGAAACTGGACGCCTTCATCCGGAAACAGAAGTAGTCCGCCATAAAAGAGCTTGTTTTGTACTTCTTCCATAAACCTCCGCGGCATGCCGAAATGCTGCGGAGGTTTTTTCCGTCTTCAGGGAAAATCACCGTACTTGAAAAATCTGGTCGTCTATGATATATGAATATATGAGCATATATTCATATATTAACCTGGAGGAGTTCCCATGACCAATACACAAGACAGGGGAAACAGTTCCCCCGACCTTTCGGAAGTGGCTTCCCGGATGCCGGAGGATGAAACCCTATACGAACTTGCAGACCTGTTCAGGGTTTTCGGCGATTCGACGAGGATCAAGGTCCTGTGCGCCCTTTCGGCGTCAGACCTGTGCGTTGCGGATATCGCGGCCCTGCTCGGTATGAACCAGTCGGCCATCTCCCACCAGCTGCGCGTGCTGAAACAGGCACGGCTGGTCCGGGTGACCCGCAGGGGACGGTCATCCATTTACGGCCTTGATGATGACCATGTGCGGACGATCTTCGAACAAGGGTTCCGCCATGTCAGGCATATAACGCCCGGCTCAGAGGAGGAAGAATCTCATGGATAGCCATTCTTCCAGTGAACTGAGGCTTTCCCTGGAAGGGTTGAACTGTGCCAACTGCTCGGCAAGGATAGAGCAGCAGGTACGCGGGCTTCCCGGAGTGTCAGGTGCGTCCATCGATCTTGTTGGAGGCCGGATGAAGGTTTCCCTCTCAGAGGAAGGCAACGGCCACGAACTGATCCCCCGGATCAGGGCTGTCGTCGACTTAATAGAACCCGGAGTTGTCGTCTCGGAGGAGAGTGTTTCACAATCCTCCCCGGTGTTTCCCAAAAAGGACGTGTTCCGCCTTTCCGGCGCCGCTGTTCTATGGATACTGGCAATGTTTCTGCCAGTGGAGGGTTTCTGGCGCACCTTCCTCTACATTTCAGCCTACCTGGCCGCAGGCATAAACGTTCTTCGGTCAGTGTTCCTGAATTTTCGGAAAGGGATCGTCTTTGACGAGTTTTTTCTCATGGCGGCGGCTACATTTGGTGCGTTCGCAATCGGTGAATTTGCAGAAGCCGTGGCGGTGATGCTTTTTTATGAATCCGGTGAACTGGTTCAGTCCCTGGCGGTGGAACGGTCACGCCGTTCCATACTTTCCCTGACGGATATCCGCCCTGATTCGGCAACACTGCTGGAAAACGGGACTGAACGGCGTGTGAAAGCCATGGATGTCAGGGTGGGGCAGACGGTTCTCATCAAGCCGGGGGAGCGGGTCCCCCTTGACGGGATCGTTTCCGCCGGGACTTCTTCCCTCGATACCTCATCCCTCACGGGAGAATCGGTTCCGCGGGATGCCGGTGAGGGGGACGAGGTCCTCGCAGGAAGCGTCAACCTGGGAGGAACCCTCAGGGTCGAAGTCCTCCGTCCTTTCGGAGAATCGACGCTGTCGAAGGGCCTTCGGCTCATCGAGGAGGCGCGGGAAAGGAAAGCGCCGACCGAACGGTTCATCACCTCCTTCGCACGATGGTACACTCCTGCAGTTGTGGTCCTTGCGGCACTCCTGGCGGTGGTTCCGCCCCTGGCCGGCATGGGAGGGTTCCGTGACTGGGGATACCGGGCCCTTGTCTTCCTGGTGGTCTCCTGCCCGTGCGCACTGGTCATATCCGTTCCCCTTGCGCTTTTCGGAGGAATAGGCGCGGCATCGAGAAGGGGACTGCTGCTGAAGGGGGGCAGCGTGCTGGAAACCATGGCACGGACGAAGGCCGTACTTTTTGACAAGACAGGGACCCTCACGCAGGGGAAATTCAGGGTGACCGGAATATACCCGTCAGGCAGTTTCAGCCGGGAAGAACTTCTCGAGCTCGCTGCCGCCGCTGAGAGAGGTTCCAACCACCCGATCGCCATTGCTGTAGCCTCCGGGGCCGGTGTCTTCGACGGACCGCCTGAAGCTGTCGAAGAACTTCCGGGGCTCGGCGTTCGTCTTCTCAGGGAGGGTGAGGAGATTCTCGCGGGAAACTCCAGGCTTCTTGAACGAAACGGCGTAAAGACGGATGAGAGGGCGGAAGAAAAACCCGGTGCTGTCGTTCACGTGGCCCGGAGCGGGAAATATGCAGGTCATATTGTTGTTGAGGACACCCTCCGAGAGGGAGCCTCCCGGGCTGTCCGGAGGCTTAGAAGCCTTGGAGTCTCGACCATAGGAATGCTGTCCGGTGACAGGCCCGGAAACGCGGCGCAGGCGGCTGAAGATCTGGGGCTCGATGTGTGGGAGGGAGGCCTGATGCCCTCGGAGAAGCTCGACCATTTTCAAAAGATCCGTACAAAAGCCGGAGGGGTGACGCTTTTCATAGGTGACGGGATGAACGACGCCCCCCTGCTCGCCGCCGCCGATGCGGGGCTTGCCATGGGAGGACTGGGAGCAGACGCCGCAATCGAGGCTGCCGACGGGGTTATCCTGAGCGATGACCCGCTGGGGGTGGCCGACGGGATCGAGATCGCACGGAGGACCCGCTCCATAGTCTGGCAGAACATCGCATTCGCGCTGGGAGTCAAGGGACTTGTCCTGGCTCTTGGCGCTTTCGGGATGGCCACCATGTGGGAGGCTGTCTTCGCAGACGTGGGAGTCGCGCTGCTCGCCACGCTCAACGCTGCCCGGATACTGAAGACGGGAGTTTCCGGACAGTAAGCTTTTCCCCGCAGGCACATAACGAAGCCGGCACATCAAGGTGCCGGCTTCGTTGCTGCAGATCACGGCCATACCGTTCTACGGACAGTTTGCCCTGATCTCGTATCCCCAGGCCGTGCCCTGTTCAGGGCCATACACTATCACCATAACCGTATTGGATGCTCCCTTGACGAAGACACCGTCCTTCTGTCCCGCACCGGGGCCGGAAAGCCCGCCGGGATACAGCTGGGGTTTATTCGTAATGTAGGACTGGACACCTCTCCATCCGCTGTCGTACACAGTGTTTCCCACAGGGTACTGGACGACGTACCTGTCAGGGACGCTGAAGGCGTTGAACTTTATGTCGAAGCTTGTCCCCCGGGGGATAGCACTAATGTCCCACGGATCCTTTGTTCCCAGGTATCCGCCGCTGTTTGCCTTGAACCACTTGTTGCATTCGTTGACGGTCTGAGGAGGCCTGGTCTGGGTATTGGCCTCGTCCGGCATCCCCGGAGGTCCGGACTGCTGGGATACGGAAACCGTTTTTGTCACCGAGAGGTCGTAGTTCCCCGGAGGAGAAACTACCTGTACAACCGTTCCGTCAATGTTGTTTCCGGGGTTCGTATCCCTGTTCTGGTCGTCGGGCCCTTCTATGGTGACCGTGTTCCTGATTTCCTGGCCCATGCTGCCGGTCTCCGTTCGTGTGTACGTCCAGGTCCATGTCTCTCCCGCCTCGAGGGTGCTGTCGCTGTTTCCTCCTGTCTTCACGGCCCTGTTGTTGTCAAGGATCACCCCGTTGTCCCTGACCACCGGGTTCGCCACCGGAACTCCCGACAGGTTCCTGGCCGTGACGGTATAGGTGAGTGTTGCCGATGATCCTGCAGTGATCGTTGCTGAGGGAGTTCCTCCGCTTGCCTGGCCGGAAGAGGCAAGCAGCCTGTCGAGGTAGGCGAGCTGGGATGCATCCATACGGTCCCTCACCCGTTTCTGCTGTTCCGGCGTCAGCGCTTTGTACCGGCCGAGATAATCATTGATCTCGTCGGCGGTGCTTATCCTGACAAGGCTTTGGGATCCGGATGCCGGAAACGTCGTCTGCTGGCCGAGAAGCAAAAAAACGAACAAAAAGCACATCACTGCCGTTGTTTTTTCCCGCAAAGCAGAACAGGTGGGCATTTTTCCCCATAAGGTATTCATTTTTCCGTCCTCCTGGTTCACGATCCTGATGAACTCTCCATTTTTCACACTTTCCCCACTGTGAGACCCGGCTATACCATCACCTCCTGGTCAGTTCAATGAAACGGATAGGTACACTTGCCCTAAATTTTTCAATAAACAAACTTTACAGAAAATTAAATTGACTGTCAAGAGCGGCCTATGACACGTCCGCCAACCGGGATGCGGTTTTTGAAAGTATTCAGCCGTTTTACCGAGTAAGCCGCATGGTAATCGTGCTATTCTCCGGTTATCGGTATTTATTGGGATCATTCCGGTAAATACGGACAGGAGGGGACGCAGGATGAAAAAAAAGGCGGTATGGGCGGTCCTTGTCTTTGCAGGTATCCTTGCCGGCTCAGGGTGTGCTTTTCCAGCCGATATCTCTTTGGTCGTCAGAGGGAATGCAGCTTTCTCCGCAGACCTGTTCAGCAGGATCGCTGCATCGAAGCCGGACGAGAACATCTTCTTTTCTCCTCACAGCATATCCGTTGCCCTGGCGATGACATATGCCGGAGCCGGAGGACGGACCGCGGAGCAGATAGCATCCGCAATGGGTTTTCAGGGAGATCCGGATGCCCTGCACGGAGGGTTTGCTGCGCTTGCCGATGCGCTGGAGCAGGGAAAGGGACTGAACAGGCTTGAGATCGCGAATGCCCTGTGGGGTCAGGAAAACTATCCCTTCCTGCAGGACTTTACCGGGCTCATCGACCGGTATTACGGAGGCGGGTTCAGGACAGTCAACTTTAAAGAAAGAAAAGAAGAGGCCCGGGGAGCTATAAACGACTGGGCTGCGGCGCAGACTTCAGGAAAAGTCCGCGAGCTGCTGAAACCCGGCATTTTAAATGAACTTACCCGCCTTGTGCTCACAAATGCCATTTATTTCAGGGGAAACTGGGCTGCCAGGTTCGATCCTGAACACACTGCAGCGGCACCTTTCCATGTCCGCCCCGGAGAAACCGCCGAGGTGCAGATGATGCACAGGGCAGGGGTGTTCAAATTTGCAGAGATGGATGGAGTGAAACTTCTCGAGATGCCCTACGAGGGGGAGAATATTTCCATGGTGGTGCTCCTTCCTGGTATTACCGCCTCGGGAGATGCCGTACCCATAGACCTTGGAAAACTTGACGGATGGCTCGCTGCTGCTTCCCCCGGCGAGACGGAGATCTGGCTGCCGAAGTTCAGGTTCGAGGCGGAGTATAGGCTGGAGGAATATCTGAAAGGAATGGGTATGACGGACGCCTTTTCAGTTCCGCCTGCGGATTTCTCCGGCCTGAACGGGCGTAAGGATCTGTATATTACAGCGGTAGTCCACAAGGCCGTCATTGATGTGAACGAGGAGGGCAGCGAGGCTGCCGCAGCTACAGCTGTGGTGATAGGTACAAAAATGGCCCCGCGGAAAAATTATTTTCGTGCCGACCGGCCGTTCATCTTCCTTATCCGCCACAATGATACCGGTGCTATTCTGTTCCTCGGGCGGGTGGTGCGTCCGTAGCTGTTCTTTCATGGAGGGGTGCTGGGAGAAAAATGCCATCCCCGGAACTCTTTTCTGCCCGAAGACCCCGGATGTGTTTTTTCTTTCTCGCCCCTCTCCGGGTTCTTCGTTTTGTTGTGTATAACTTCGTAAATCCTTTTCCTCGTTCAGATGAACCCTCCAGGTCTTTTGTTTCATTCAGGATGGCCGGAAATGGCGGGAATGGTGCATCACATTTCCTCAATTACCCAGTTGACAAATTAGACCGGATGGTCTAACCTATCGGTCTGTAATGACTGTCAGGAGGTGCGCCGTGCGTTTACGGGCAAGAAAACTGGACGAAGAAAAAAGGGAAGCCCTTCTCGCCGCAGCCATGGAAGAAATTGCGGTCAACGGCATTGAAGGGGCCTCCTACAACAGGATCATAGACCGGTCAGGCCTGAGCAAGGGTGTGGTCTATTACTACTTCGACAACAAGGAAAGCCTGTATCTCACCCTCCTCGAAGAGGTGGAGAGGAAGTTCCTCACTTCGGTGGGGAAGCTGAAGCTTCCTGCCGCCAGGGAAGAGTTCTGGACCGCCTGCCGCTCGTATTATGCGAAGGCGATACGCTACGGCGTCGGAAACCTCGATATCGTCAAGGTCGTACGGAACCTTATCGAACCCGGCATGGGAATGAAGGGAAGCGCCGAGATGCGTGAAAACTTCAAAAGGGTCGAGCGGTGGACGGGGAAGCTTCTGAAGCGGGGGCAGGACCTTGGGGCGATCCGAAAGGACGTTTCTCCGGATCTTCTCCGGAACGTCCTCCAGGCAGTTGGCCATGCAATGGATTCCTGGTTTTTTGAAAATCTGGAAAAAATCCGGAAAATGTCAGCGTCGAGAAGTTTCTTTCCTTCGCACTGGATATGTTTCAGAGAATTTTGTCACCGGAAGGGGCAGGGGAAGTATGGGAAAATCAATATTCGCAAGGCTGAGTGTTGTGTTCTGGATCCTCCTGATCGCGTCGGGGGCCGTCTTTATGGTTGTCCGGGTGCAGGCGAAGCTCCAGGAGGCTGCGGCGGACGCCGCAGCAATGGAGCAGAAAGAGGAGATTCCCGTTCCCGTGGATGTCCTGAAGATTTCCCGGCAGGACTGGGAAATCTGGAGGAGTTACTACGGCCAGGCAAAGGCCGGGAAAAGCCAGACCGTCACGTCCTACGTGAAGGAAATCGTCCGGGAGGTCCACGTCCAGATCGGCGACAAAGTGAAGGCGGGACAGGTGCTGCTGACCCTCTCCTCCCAGGACTATCGTGCTTCGGCCGCCGCCGACAGGGCGAGCTACGAGGACGCGGTACGGGACTACAAACGGCTTTCCGAGCTCCACAAGTCCGGCGGTGTTTCCAAGGCCCAGGTGGAGCAGGCTTTTTCGAGGATGAAGAGCGAGGAGGCGAAGCTCCAGTCCTCCCAGTCCACCCTCGCCCGCACCCAGATCCGGGCCAGCATCGACGGCATCGTGGCAAGCCGTTCCGTGGAGCCCGGGGAGGTGGCCTCCGACGGGAAGGCGCTTCTGACCATCATCGACCTCAAGGACCTTGAGGCGGAGATCATGGTCTCCCGGAAGGATATTCTGAGCCTGAACAGCGAGACACCTGTAGAAGTCCTCAGCGACGGACAGAAAACAAAGTGCTCCATCAAGAGGATCAGTCCCGAAGCAGCCCAGGGTTCGGGGCTGTACCCCGTGGTGGTCTGCCTGAACGGCCTCGACGTGCTTCCCGGCACCCACGTGGAGGCCCGTTTCCTCGTGGAGAAAAAGAAGGACCTGATCATTATCCCCTCTGAAATCGTCCAGAGAAGGGGAGACAAGGCCTATGTCTACGTGGTCGAAGGCGAGAGGGCGAAACTCCGGGAGATCGTTCCCGGCGAGGGCCAGAACGGATCCCTTTCCGTGGACTCCGGACTGTCGGAGGGAGACCTGGTGGTCGTCAGGGGGCACAACCTGCTGTATGACAACGCTCCCGTGAGCATATCCGGGGAGACCGCCGTCGGCGCGGCAGGCAAATAGCAATGGGCGGGCTTGTACGTTTTTGCATAAAGCGCCCGGTGTTCACCTGGGCGATGGTGATCATTTTCGTCCTTCTGGGTGTGAGCAGCTACAATCAGCTTGCTGTAGCGCTCCTTCCCAAGGTGGACATTCCGGTCGTGGTGGTCCAGACGGTCTACCGGGGAGCAAGTCCCAACGAGATCGAGCAGCTCGTGACAAAACCCATAGAAGACGCAATTGCCGACCTCGAGGGGCTCGACAAGATAACGAGCTTCTCGGCCGAGAGCAACTCCTTCGTTATCCTCGAGATGGAAGTGGAGGTGAACGTCGATCAGGCTCTCGTGGACGTATCCAACAAGGTGAAATCCGCCCGGAACAAGCTTCCCGACGGCGTGGACGAGCCCATCTTCAGGAAGGTGGACATCAACGCCCAGCCCTTCCTGATCGTCGCCTTCAACAGCTCGCTTCCGGAAAAAGAAGCGAAGAAGATCATCGAGGACAACATTGTCCCACGCCTCTCCCGGGTGGAGGGCGTCGGCCAGACCAATGTAACCGGCGGCCGGGACAGGGAGGTTCGAATATTGCTGGACCCCGTGGCCCTGAGCGAGTACCGGGTGAGCATCCAGACCCTTGCGGCGGTGGTGGCGGCCAACAACGTCACCAATCCTTCGGGCTACATCACCCAGGAGAAGGATGAGACGTGGCTCCGGCTCATCGGCGAGTTCAATAGGGTCGAGGAACTGGAGAACATCATGATCCCCACCGCATCGGGCAACCCGGTGCGCGTCCGGGACCTTGGAACGGTGGTGGACGGCGAGCAGGACGTGCGGTCCATTGCCAGGGTAAACGGGAACTCTGTTGTCCAGCTGCGGATCAGCGCCCGCCCCAATTCCGACGTTGTGAGGGCAGGGGAGCTCGTGAAAAAAGAGCTTGACACGATCCTGAAGACCATGCCCGACTTCACGGCGGAGATCCCCTTTGACGATACGCTCTTCATCGAATCATCGGTGAAGAACGTGCTCCGGGACATGGGGGTCGGTATCCTGCTTACAGTTGTGGTCCTGTACCTCTTCCTCAAGCGGTTCTCGGCGACATTCATAGTTTCCGTTGCCATGCCCGTCGCCCTCTTCGCCACGTTCATGCCCATGGCCATGCACGGCTATTCCCTGAACATCATGAGCTCCCTGGGGCTTGCCATCTCCATGGGCGTCCTGGTGAACAACTCAATCCTCATCATCGAGAACATCTACCGCTTCCGGGACATGGGGTACTCGCCCGAGGAGGCGGCGGAAAAGGGAACGGTGGAAATATCCCTGTCGGTCATCGCCGGCACGGCCACGAACCTCGGGGTGTTCCTTCCCGTGGCCATCATGAGGGGGATCGCGGGGCAGTTCCTGGTCCAGTACGCCATGACCATCGTCTACGCCACTCTTTTCTCCCTGTGGGTCTCCCTGACCCTGACACCCTCCATGGCCGCCCGGTTCAAGCCCGACAAGGGAATTCCAAGGATCGGACGCATTCTCTGCGGGTGGTGGGACTGGATCTACTCGGGCTTCGAGACGCTGTTCCTCTTCCTTCTGAGGCGGGCCCTTGCCCATCCCATCATCACCATATTTCTTTTCCTGGGGCTCACCTTCGGGGCCTTCAGGATGGGGGGGCTTATCGGATCCGAGATGATGCCCCGCACCGACAGCGGGGTCATGACGGTCAATATTACCCTGCCGAGCAACACCCCGGTGTTCGTCACCCAGGACCGGGCGAAGGAAATCGAGGATCACATCAGGAAGACCCTTCCCTCGCTGAAATACGTCGTCTCCACCGTGGGCGCTTCGGGACGGAACCAGGGAACCCACAAGGCGACCATCGAAGCTTACTTTGAAGAAGATCCCGACCGGCCCTCCACCATGGAGATGGCGGATTCGATCCGTCCCTTCGTAAACGCCATGCCCGGCGTGGACGGTTCCGTCAGCGGATTCAGGAAGAACATGGGAGGCGGAAAGCCCATCCAGATTGTGGTCAAGGGAGAGGACCTCGAAACCCTCTACCGGATCGCGGAACAGATACGGGACCGCATCCGCCATGTGCCCGGGATCGTGGACGCGGGCATCGACGTGGAAATGGGCAAGCCGGAGCTGCAGATTTTGCCGGTGAGGTGGAGGCTTTCCCAGTTCGGCATCGACATAAGCACCCTGTCCCACGTGGTTTACGGCTATCTTGTCGGCATGGACGCCGGGAAGTTCCGCCAGGACGGTTTCGAGTACGACATCAAGGCCCGGATCAGCCCGGACAAGGCGAAGGATATCTTCAAGGTCCAGGACCTTCCCATCATGACCGGATACGGCCTCATGCCGCTGAAGGAATTCGCCGAGGTGCAGTGGAGGGACGGTCCCACGGAGGTCGTCCGCAAGGACAGGCAGAAGGCAGTCACCGTCGAGGCCGACGCACGCTATATAAGCGTCGGCGAAGCCACGGCCAATGCCCGCCGGGCCATAGCGGACCTCGACCTTCCCAAGGGGTACTCCATCGACTACGGCGGAGACGCGGAATTCATGGAAGAGACCTTCGGTGAACTCGGCCAGGCGCTCTTCATCGCCATCGGGCTCACGTTCATCATTATCGCGGCGATCCTGGAGTCGTGGTTTTTCGCTTTCGTGATCATCCTCACGGTTCCCCTGTCCGCCCTGGGCGTCATTCCGTCCATGCTCATGTCGGGGATCTCCATCTCCTTGTTCGCCCTTATCGGCCTCATCATGCTCGTAGGCCTGGTGGTGAACAACGCCATCGTGGTCATCGACTATGCGGAGATCCTCAGGAGGGACGAAAACATGCCGGCCTCCAAGGCAATCTGGAAGGCGTGCGCTACCCGCCTCAGGATGCTCTTTATGGCCATCTCCGCCGCCGTCATCTCCATGGTGCCCCTGGCCCTGGGAACGGGGCAGGGCGGCGCCCTGCGGCAGCCCATCGCCTTCGTGGCCATCGGCGGACTTGTCGCCGGAGGCATCATCGCCCTGCTGGTCATACCTGCGGTGTACGAGCTCTACTGGGGGATCCGTGAGCGAAGGACCGAGAGAAAGAAGGCAGCCGCCGCTCCGGAAGAACCGCAACACTGACAGATTCTGTTCCTGTGCCCCTCCTGAAAAGGAGGGGCATTTTTTCACTTTTCTTTTTTGAGTTTTTATACTACAGTAAAAAAGATGCAGATTTAATCCGGAGCAGGCCTTATCAGGGACCTGGACCGTGATAGGGAAAGGAGATGGATACCATGACCACCGGGAGAAAAACAGTTGTTCTGTGCGTGGGCGCGCTCCTTGTGCTTTCCCTTGTATTCGGAGGGGCCGTTTCCGCTGCTGAAAAGCCATATACTCCCCAGCCGGGAAATCCTGTCAGAAAAGCAGTTCTGGACGGGCTGCGCGAGTGGGTCCTGGAGAATCACGAGGTCAGGATCGTTTTCGTTGTCCGGTATCTGAAGGTAGCCGGCGGATGGGCCTGGGCGGAGACGATCCCCCAGTCCCCCGACGGGACCCAAAGGTACGAGGAACTCATGGCTCTCCTCAATCGCACAGGTGAGGGCTGGAAGGTACTTCACGTCCCGTCCGGGGAGGAGGATGCCCCTCCCGTGGACGGGACGTATTTTGAAATGCTGCTCGAGGAAGTGCCCGGTCTCCCCCGGGGTATCTTTCCCCGGGAAGAAGAGAAAACTAACTGAAGATCGACTTCGGGATCATTCCGTGGATGCCCTTGTCCCCGTCCACCACCTGGGTGACGTGGAAGTCGACAGCCAGGCTGCAGAGAGAATAGGCCTCTTCCCGTGAAAGCGACTTTTCCCTCATGAGGAATGAGACGGCCTCACGGATGGCCATTTTCATCGCTTCATCAAGATCCTGGTGGAAGCCCATGACGATCCAGTGGGTCGGCGTTTCGGCGAGAGGGTAATGGAGCTTCATGTCCTTCCTCACCACGAACTGCAGTTCTGCTTCCTCGAAGTAGGTCTCGGCGGCAGCGATGCTCACTTCCCCGTCCCCCTGCACCGCATGGGCGTCGGCGGCCATGAAAAGGGCTCCCGGTACGTTGACGGGAATGTAGAGGGTGGATCCCACTACGAGCTCCCTGTTGTCCATGTTTCCGGCGAAGTATCCCGGGACCGCCGGAGGCAGGACCTCGCCGGGGCGCGGTGCGACTGCCATGGTGCCCAGGAACGGCCTCACCTGAAGCGTCACTCCCGGAGCGTATTCGATGGTCTTCCTGTCCTCCGACAGAAAGAGGGGCTTGAGGAAGCCCTTTTCAAAACCCTCGGGAAGTCCGCCGATGCCCATGGGGTCAGGGTATATATGAGTGACCGCGTATTTTCCGGGAACGATCCGCTTCACCCGAACCTCAAGGGTGTCGCCGGGTTCGGCGCCGTTGATGAGAAACGGTCCTGTGAAGGCGTAGACGCCGATCCCCTTTTCTTTCATCTCGCTCCGAAGTGTGAGCATTTCGTCAAAAGTCATTTCAGGGGAGAGTTCTCCCCCCATGAGCATCACCGTATTGAACACAACGGAATCCCCGTCGTCGATGACGAGGGCAGGGGGAATGTCGGCGCGAAGCATGCCGTTGTAGGCATGTTCCTTTTCGATAAAAAATGAATGGGTTTTTGCCTCGCATGGTTTCGCCGCAATGACCACGGCGATCAGCAGAGCTGTACACAGGATAAAAAGCATTCAGTTTCCCTCCGGTCAGAAAGTTTTGTTCCAGTATATCAGCGTCACGCAAAATTGGAAGGACCGCATCCCTCCCGTGCTTCCTCCCTTATCCAGCATTCGATCCCCGCAGGGGGGACTGAGAATCGGACCCGTGATCCGGGCTCCAGGCGGAGTGCCCGGTACGATTCCGCGGGATGCTCCGACTGCCAGACGGTGCCGTCGTCTGTTTCCATGTAGATCCGGACGGTGTTCCCGGAAAGGACGGTCTCCTGAACGACGGCGGAAAAAATGTTGGGCTGAAGCCCGGGATCGACGGGCAGCGAGGGGTACAAAAGCCGTATCGTGTCGGGAGAGATAAAGACGACCCCCTCTCCCGGAGTGCTTGTACAGTTCCCAAGGACCAGCCTGATGTCCCTGCCGGTGAAGCGGAACCCGGATCCGTTCCCGCACCGGGCGATGGCGCCCCTGAAAAGGTTTCCCCAGCCCAGGGCGTTCCAGGCCTCGCCGCGGGAGCCCTTTTCCCAGAGCCGTTCGACGGGAAAGGTGTCCAGAGTCCTTCCGTTTTTCAGAACGATCATCTTGCCTCCCAGTGCGCAGAGATCCTCAACCTGGTGGGTCACGCAGATCATTGGAATGCCGGTCTCCTGCTGCAGCCCGCGCAGTTCCCTCCGGAGACTTCTCCGGAGTGGGCCGTCCAGGGCGCTGAAGGGTTCATCCAGCAGCAGCTCGGGCTCCGCAGCAAGCGCACTTGCGAGGGCGACTCTCTGGCGCTGCCCGCCTGAAAGCCGGGAGGGGAGGCGGTCCTCAAGTCCTTCCAGCTTCATCCGTTCAAGCCATTCTTCCGCTTTTTTCCGTTTTTCATTTCCCGAAGGAAGGGCGTAGGCTACGTTTTGAAGGGCGGTCATGTGCGGAAAAAGAGCCAGTCCCTGGAAGAGCAGCCCGATTCGCCTGTCCCTCGGCGGGAGGTTTATTTTTTTCTCTTTCGAAAAGAGAATGCGGTCTCCCAAGACGATCTCTCCGTCTGACGGTGTTTTCAGTCCCGACAGGACCCTGAGCGTCATGCTCTTTCCCGCCCCGCTGGGACCGAAGAGGACCCCTGTTTCCGCACCGAGGCTGAATGATGTCTCGAGAAAGAAATCCCCTGTTGAACAGGTGAACTCAGCATGAAGCATCCCTGCGTCCCCTCCCTTCCTCGAGCATCCGCACCGCGTACAGGCTTGAGAAGCCTGCCAGCGCGAGGAGAAGCGCCGCACCGTGAGCCTGTGCGAAATTAAGGGTTTCTACCCGGCTGAAGATGTACAGCGGAAGCGTCTGGGTCAACCCCGGAATATTTCCCGCGATCATCAGGGAGACTCCGAACTCACCCAGGGCACGGGCGGATGAGAGGGCCAGCCCGGCAAGAAGAGAGCGCCTGGCAAGGGGAATGGTGATGGAAAAAAACACGCGGGCCTCTCCCTTTCCGAGAGTCCTGGCGGCGTCCTCGTACTCACTGTTCACCGATGAAAATCCTGCCCTGGCTGCCTGGGCCATGATGGGAATTGCCGGCACCGATGCGGCAATCACGAGGGCCGGGAAGGAGAAGAGGACCCCCAGGTGCCGGAGGAACGGAGTTTTCCCGAACAGGAGGAGAAGATAAAAGCCGGTCACGGATGGAGGAAGGATGAGGGGAAGCTGCACCAGAAGCGAGAGCAGCGTTTTCCCCGGAAAGGCCTTTCGTGCGAGGATCCAGCCGATCCATCCTCCGAGGATGACGATAACCGGGAGCGAGAGCGCCAGTACTCTCAGGCTCACCAGGAGAGGCCCGATCATGGCTGTTCCCGTCCTTCAGACGTCCGGTCCGTTTTCATTTCTTCCCCCTGCCAGTGTGACCCGCCATATCCCCCTGCCGGGACTGAACGGCGAAGAAACGGAGAGATAAGAAAACCTGCGGCTGATGAACGCTTCCTCATTGTAATGCCGGCCTCCTTCCGCAGTGCTTCCGGGCTTCATTCTAGCACAATCTTCCCGGGGGTCTCTGAAGGGTCCGATTACCGACCCGCATATTTACCTATCCGGAAGTTGGAGGTCCTTACATTATGGGACACATGCGGCTGTCCTATACTTCGGGTGTACTTCACACAAGGAGGAGATAAAAAATGAAAAAAACCATAGCGCTTCTGATGCTTGCAGTATTTCTCGCGGGAGGTATTTTCTCGGCGGCTGCCTTTGCCGCTCCCGGAAAGAGGCCCCAGGGTGAAGCCCTTGCGGCAATACCGAAGGGGGAACTGACGGAGAACGATGTTCATGGGCTTCTGCTCATGCGGGAGGAGGAAAAGCTCGCCATGGATCTGTACAGGGAGCTTGGGGCGTAATGGGGAATTCGCGCCTTTACCCAAATCGCCGAAAGTGAACAGCAGCATACAAACTCTGTGAAACTGCTCATAGACCGATACAGCCTGCCGGACCCAGCGGAGGGAAAAAGGGCGGGGGAATTCTCCAGCCCGGAGCTGCAGAAACTGTACGACGAACTGCTTGAACAGGGGAGCAAATCCAGGATAGACGCACTCAAGGCAGGCGCCCTGGTGGAGGAGATGGACATCATGGATCTCCGCAAGGCGATAGGGGACACGAAGAACGAGGACCTGCGCATGGTTTTCCGCAATCTCGAGAGAGGGTCAATACATCACCTTGGTGCTTTCGGAAGACAGCTGTCCAGGGAGAACGTCCTCTACGAGGCAAGACATATGAACCAGGACGAAGCTGATTCCATCATGAATTCCGGCTCCGTCCAGGGGAGCGGCAGAAACCGGGGAAGCGCACCGGGAGGGCGATGGAGGAACTGAAGGTTTCTCACTGCTCAAAAGAAAAAGCCGCGTCACCGGTAAAAAACAGAAAAGGCCCTTTCTCCCGCCGGGAGAAGGGGCTTTTTTGCTGCCCGGCCCGGCAGCGTCCAATTCATGGGAAAGAGGGATCCCGGAGAATAACGGTTTGGTCCCCTGGGCTGACATGGGATATAATCATGAAGAACTTGCATGCAATATTCCGGAGAGGACGCTGACTCATGGATTTTCTTTCATCGTTTACAGGGCTTGAACTGCCTGCATGGGCCTGGTGTATCGTGCTCACTTCAGGCGCGGGCATAGGAATAGCCAAGACCGCTGTGCCGGGCAGCGGCATCCTGGTGGTGGTGCTCATGGCCATGGCCCTGCCTTCCCGCATGTCAGTGGGGGTTCTTCTCCCCATGCTCCTGCTCGGGGACGTGTTCGCCGTGGGGAAGTTCTGGAAACATACGGACAAGCGCCAGCTGTTCACCCTGCTGCCTTTCGCCTTTCTGGGACTGGGAGCAGGGTACCTGGTCCTGCGCTATGTGTCCAACGAACAGCTCAAGCCCGTCATCGGTGCCGTCGTTCTTTTCATGCTGGGGGTCCACCAGGTTTCACGGATGCTGAAGAAACGGAGCACGGGAAGAGGAAAACCCGCATCAACGGGGACAAATCCCCTGCTGACAGTCATTTTCGGTTTCGCCGGAGGGCTTGGTACGGGAATGGCGAACTCCGCGGGGCCGATCATGAGCCTGTATTTCCTTATCGTCGGCCTTCCCAAGCTTCCGTTCATAGCCACCACAGCCTGGTTTTTCTTCATCATGAACCTTCTGAAGGTCCCTCTTTTCCTTAACCTTGGGCTGATCAGCAGCCAGAGCCTCCGGGTAAACCTGCTCACGGTACCGTCCATCGCGCTGGGGGCGCTCCTTGGGTACTGGCTTGTGGGCAAAATTTCGCAGGAACGGTTCAACCAGGTCGTTCTTGCTCTCGCCCTTGCTGCTGCCCTTCGTCTGTTGTTCTGATCATTTCACCGTGCCGACGACGGGGATGTGAAGAATTTTTCGTAGGCGAGAATGACGCAGGTGGTCACGAGGGTGAGGACGATGGCCAGGGCGTCGGCTTTCGCTATGTCCGCCGAGAGTTCCGAAACGTGAGTATAAATGACGAGGGGAAGGATCTTTACGGCCGTCCCCGTAAGGGCGAAGGCCGTGCCGAAGGCCCCCATGCTCACCGCGAAGAGCAGGGACGACCCCGCGAGAATAGCGGGAGCAAGCATGGGAAAAAGGACTTTCCGCAGGACCGTAACCGGACCGGCGCCCAGGGATACGGCTGCCTCCACCAGGCTCCAGTTGGCGTTGCTCCACGCGGCCGTCATGGTGAGGATCATCCTGGGGATGAGGAAATAGAGGTACGCGATAACCAGCCCTCTCCACGTGAAGAGGAATGCCGAGAACTCGAGGGGATTGATGCCGAACAGCTCCCTGAGGATGATGGTGATGAAGCCGCTGGTTCCGAGAAGCACGATGAAGGCGAAGCCAACCACAAGACCGCTCAGGGTCAGGGGAACGGCCGTGAGGGCGAGAAGGATGCTCTTCGCCCGGCCGCCCGTTTTATGGACGAAATAGGAAAGGGGCAGCCCGACGGCCGTCCCGAGAACAGCCGTGCTCGCCGAGAGGACGAGGCTCGTGGTCAGGGATTCCCGGTACAGCTTTCTCACGAACAGGCTGAGATAGTTGTCAAGGGAGAACCTCCCCTCGATGAAGAGGCTCTCCCAAAGCACGAGGGCAAGAGGCCAGAGCAGAAACAGCCCCAGCACCGCCGCAAGAGGCAGCAGCAAAAGCCAGGTTCCGCTCCGGCGCTCCATAGTCTCTAGTTCTCCCCCAGCACTTTGCTGCCCCAGAGAGTGGCAGCCTCTTTCTGCACCTTCTGGGCCTTAACCCAGTCCACGTCCTTTGCCCTGTCGTAGTCGGAGGCCGGGAGGAACTTGTCCGCCACATCGGTCGGCATCTCAAATCCCGGGAGAATGGGCCGGACGAATCCTTTCGCAAAGAGCCCCTGCCCTTCGGAAGAGAGAATGTAGTTCAGCCAGAGCTTGCCTGCGTTCGGGTTGGGTCCGCCCTTCACGAGGCTTATGGCGTACGGGGCGGTGATCGTCCCCTCCCCGGGGATGACGATGTCGATGGCGTCGCCGAGCCCTGCGATGTACCTGGCCCGGTAGGCGTTCATGTCATAGGTTATCCAGATGGGGATCTCGCCCTTGACGAACTTGTCGAACTCGGTGGTTTTCTCTATCATGCGCACGTTCCCCGATTTCTGGAGGGCGGCAAGGTAATCGATCCCCTTGTCCAGGTGGTCGAGGTCGCCTCCGTGGGCGTAGGTGGTGGCGATGACAATGGCGTAGCCGATTCCCGCGGTCCGGGGATCGAGATAGACCACGGACTTGCTGTATTTTGGCGAGAGGAGTTCCTGCCATCCTTTCGGGGTTTCCTTCACCAGGTTTTTGTTGATGACGAACACCACCGTTGCCTTGTGAATGCAGAACCAGTTTCCGTCGGTATCCTTGAGTTCAGCCGGAATGAGATCGAAGTTCACCGGCTTGAAAGGCTCCGTGACCCCCCGTTCCCTTGCCGCGTCCCCTGACGGCATGAAATAGTACGCGGTGTCGCCCTGGGGATTGTTCCGCTCCTTGTCGAGCCTTACCACCGTGGCCCCGCTGCCGAGGTCGTTCCAGGTGATCTGGATGCCGTACCGTTTCTCGAATCCGTCGAAAAGTGCCTG
>Ga0228535_1001334_pt1 | contig 39468 bp, 34 predicted proteins | sample SJ1metagenome_FD_168457 | JGI IMG/M metagenome (GOLD analysis project Ga0228535, IMG submission 168457) | Enriched culture of PCE-dechlorinating microbial communities from Ithaca, New York, USA - SJ1 | ecosystem: Engineered > Modeled > Simulated communities (microbial... > Unclassified | place... | reverse complement strand
CAGTGTTACACAGTGTTTTATAATATTACACTGTGATACTCTGTGTTTCCTCTGTGGTACTCTGTGAAACTTTTCTTTTCAGTTACGCAGTGTTACACAGTGTTTTATAATATTACACTGTGATACTCTGTGTTTCCTCTGTGGTACTCTGTGAAACTTTTCTTTTCAGTTACGCAGTGTTACACAGTGTTTTATAATATTACACTGTGATACTCTGTGCTTCCTTTGTGGTACTCTGTGAAACTCTTCTTTCATAAAAATTATCGTATTTTTTAGTTATTCAATTATTTTTCATACTTTTGAAAGTTTGTATTTTTAAAACATTCAGTATCTATCAAATTGTTTAATAAAAATTTTACCGTATGAAAGTTACACGTATTTTCGATTTGCTTGATAATTATTTAGAAAATTATCCGGATCAAGACGCTGCTTTAGCTTATAAAAGACGAGGTGAATGGAAAAAGTTCAGCATTAAAGAATATGTTGATGCCGTAAATAATATTAGCTATGGCTTGTTAAAACTTGGAGCTAAAAAAGGCGACAATATTGGCATAGTCAGTGGAAACCGTCCGCAATGGAACATGCTCGATATGGCTATAATGCAGATTGGTGCTATTTCTATCCCTATTTATCCAACTATCAGTCAAGATGATTACAGATATATTCTTAATCATGCCGAAATGAAGATGATTTTTATCGATGGTAAAGATCTTCGAAAGAAATTGGAGCCTGTTTTGCCGGATGTGAAAACCCTCAAGGAAATCTATTTATTTGATGAAGAAGATGGTAATTATAAACATTTAGATGATGTTGTAGTACTTGGTAAAGAAAATCCCGCTTCTGAAAAATTAGCTAAAATTAAAGCAGAAATAAAACCTGAAGATATGGCAACTATAGTCTACACTTCGGGAACCACAGGCAATCCAAAAGGTGTAATGATATCACACAGCAACATTATCAATCAGTTGGAAAATCTAAAAATGACACCTGCCAAGTGGAGCAAAACTGCTTTGAGTTTCTTGCCCCTTTGTCATGCTTACGAACGAATGTTGGTGTATCTTTATCAATATTTAGGTATGTCGGTATATTATGCTGAAAGTATCGCTACTATTGCTGATAATATTAAGGAAGTTCAGCCAACAATGATGTCAGCCGTGCCACGTTTATTAGAAAAAATTTATGATAAACTGTTCCTTGCCGGCAAAAAGCAACCATTTATTAAAAAGAAAATTTACTATTGGGCATTTAATCTTGCAAAGAGATTCCAATTGGAAGGAAATAGCTGGTGGTACAACCAACAGATAAAATTAGCTGATAAGTTGATTTATTCTAAATGGAGAGAGGCATTAGGAGGTAATTTCGATATAGTTGTTTCGGGTGGTTCTGCACTTCAATCACATATGGGTTCATTTTTCTCAGCTATTGGGATGCCGGTGTTCGAAGGCTACGGTTTAAGCGAAACTTCTCCAGTTATAGCTGTAAGTCAGCGTGGTAGACATGGACGAAAATTTGGTACGGTAGGACCTCCACTACCCGGCGTTGAAGTTAAGTTAGGTGAGAGAGATGAGATTATCTGTCGAGGTCATAATGTTATGTTGGGTTATTATCGTGATCCGGAACTTACCGCTCAGGTAATCGATGCTGATGGATGGTTCCATACAGGCGATACCGGAAAATTCACACCGGAAGGTCAGCTTATTATCACCGGAAGATTAAAAAGTATCTTTAAGACATCCTTCGGTAAATATGTTAATCCTCAGGCTATTGAGTCTAAATTTACCGAGTCTCCATTTATCGATAATATGATAGTATTAGGTGAAAACAAGAAATTTGCAGCAGCACTTATTTCTCCTGATTTTGTTTATCTGAAATCGTGGTGCAGCATTCGTAATATACCGTATACTTCTAATGCTGAGATAATTAAGGATAAAGAAGTTTTAAAGAGATTTGATGAAGAAATCAAAAAATATAATACTCATTTTGGAGATTATGAAAAGATAAAACGTTGGCAGTTAGTTCCTGAAGAATGGACACAACCGGGTGGTTTCTTGTCTCCTACATTGAAAATCAAACGTAATGTAATCGAAGGGCATTATGCTGAAAGAATAGAAAAGTTGTTTGAATAATTAAATTAACTTTTAAGATTTCTTTCACGATAATGCGCTATTTTATTTACTTTGCATATAACGGAACGAATTATAATGGTTGGCAAATTCAGCCTAATGGTATTGCAGTGCAGGAGGTTTTTACAAATGCACTGCAAACCTTTTTAAGAGAAAGTGTTGACGTTATAGCAGCCGGACGTACTGATTCCGGTGTTCATGCAAAGCAGATGGTAGCTCATTTCGATACTACTCGCGATGATTTGCAGTCGGATGAAGTTGTTCGCCGTTTGAATAGTATTTTGCCGAGAGATATTGCAGTTGATAAAATAATTAAGGTTCAACCAAATGCTCATGCCCGTTTTGATGCAATTTCGCGAACTTATGAATATCATGTTTATCAGAGTAAAAATGTATTTAAAGAAAAACTTGCTGTAAGATTATTTAATCCACTTGATTTTGATTTGATGAATATTGCAGCATCTAAATTGTTGGACTACACTGACTTTACAAGCTTTAGTAAACTTCACACTGATGTCAAGACTAACAACTGTATTGTGAAGTACGCAAAATGGGAACAACGGAATGATGAATGGGTATTTACTATTGAAGCCGATCGTTTTCTCCGAAATATGGTACGTTCAATTGTCGGAACTTTGTTTGATGTAGGTGCTCAAAAGATAAATGTTGATGATTTCTGTGAAATTATCGAAGCCAAAGATCGCTGCAAAGCCGGCGTATCCGTCCCCGCACATGGATTATATCTCGTCAAAGTAGAGTATCCGGCAGAGATATTTTTAATGACACACTGATTTTAATGGCACGCGGATAACGCTGATTTCCAAACACTGATTAAGAAAATCTGTGTAAATCCGCGTTGCTTGCATCCGCTTTATCAGCGTTCCATTAAAATTCGCGTGCCATTAAAATACCTCGACAAAATTATATTGCCTTTAGTCAGATAAGGCATTTCAAATCGAAAAAATAACAATTATTAAAAATGTTGTTAGAAGTTTGATGAAACTTTAAATCAAAAAACTAATTAAAAATTAAAAGCTATTTGATATTTGAATAATTTATTGTACTTTTGCAAGCCAAAATGTAAGAAAATATAAAAAAATTAGATATGAAAACCGGAATTCACCCAGAAAACTATCGTGTAGTTGTTTTTAAAGATATGTCGAATGGCGATACTTTCTTTACTCGTTCAACAGCTAATGCGAAAGAAAACATTGAAATTGATGGAGTTAGCTATCCATTATTTAAACTTGAAATTTCAAACACTTCTCATCCTTTTTACACAGGTAAACAAAAGTTAGTGGATACAGCAGGTCGTGTTGACAAGTTTATGAACCGCTACGGAAAACGTGGAGAGAAGAAATAATACTCTTTCATAACTAAAGATTATTGATTTTAAGAGAGATTTTAAGCTGATTGGTGCAAATGCCGGTCAGCTTTTTTTACATCAATATCTTGATTGTGTTTTTACCACATTTTATAATGTAAATCTGAGGAGATGCCAAGTCTTTAATAATCACAATCTGATTTTTCGATTCAATATATTGCTCTAAATGTCCATAAATATTGTAGACATATATTTGATTGTCATCATTATTAACTCCCTTATCTAAATATATTTCATGATTAATCAAGTCTTTATACACATGAATCGTTTTTGCTTTATTTGTAAATTGAACCATATCATCCCCTCCACCCATAAAATCAAAGCTTATTATACCATTCTCCATTTTGATATTACTTAACGGTCTGTCTATTTCAGTGCCATTTCTTAGTATCGGCGAAAACTCAGTTTTGTTGGTAGAACCTGGAAATGGATCTCCTGTTAAAGTTGACCCGTTTGCAATACCATCAGCTTCGATTATGTCTACACCTAAAGCTGTTGGTGTGTTGTTGACTTCATTATTTGTCCAAGCATTTGAATTGTAGAATATTCGTGTGACTAACATTCCGCTGGCAGGTAAATGTGCATCCCACCCTTTTTTCTGTCGATTTTCAACAGTGAAAAATTCTAAAGGAGTAGGGTTGGTAGGATTCAAATTATGTGTGCCGCTCTCTGTTATAATATATGCTGAATTGCTTGTTTTTAAATCCTCAAGTAATACTTTCTGCGGATGAGATAAAACCTTTGGCGTAAGCCATCCTAAATAAAACCTGTCGTATGCCGAATATGTTGGAGGCGTTCTCCCATTATTCAAATACGCTCCTTCATCCATTACGTTCCATTGAGATAATGTGTATTTTTTTGAATCTTCAGTGTTATAATAGTCGGGTAATCCGTAAACATGACCGAACTCATGTACAAACGTTCCTATTCCGCACATTTTTGAGCCTGAACTACCTCTTAATTCTGATGTGCAAGCATATCCTGATATTATTTTACCATTTATTGTGAATGAATTATTGACTTCCCATCTGTGAGGCCATACCGATTCTGAGGGACCGCCTTCTGCTTCATTATGACCTGCATAATAAACAAATACATTATCAACCCGTCCGTCTCCATCTGTGTCGTAATCAGCAAAATTAACTCCGTTAGCTGCTGCAATTGTACATGCATCTTTTATCATTTCGCGTGGTCTGGCATCGTCTCCGGACGAGTCATTAGCGCCATAGTATGCTCTGACATATGGTAAGGTATATGGACCTACAACTACAAACTCAGGTGATGATGCCTCGAATGATGATGTTATAAAATAATCTCGTGCCGATCCGGTTCCGCCATTTTCCGAATATCCTTCTTCGTTCAACATTTTCCTGAAAGCTTCTTGTGGAGAAGGAGTTACGAATTGTATATTTAGAAAATTAACCAATATAACTATCGATTTAGGCGAACCTGTTCGGGGAAAGGAATTTTGTTTGTCGTTTCTTGCAGGTGCTTTTAATGCTCTTCGTGTGGTTTGCTCTTCTCGAAAATCGGGATTAGCTATTACTGTACGTAGATATTTCTTTTCTTCATTTGTACGTTTTGCTATTTGGTTTACCCTTATATTTGTTGTTTTGATTATTCCTGATTTATCTTTTGTTGCATATCTGTAAAATCCTTGTTCGTCTTGCTTTATTAAATATCCATCGGATGTTAATTCATAGTGGAAATATTCATCGCCACGTAAGTAAACAGTTAACTCCGTACCATCAGGTTGAATTTTAGTTACAGGAAATGGAGTTGCCGGTACTGCAAGTATTTTTGTACTGAAAAGTATAAAGAATACCAGCACAACAAGACGATTAAATATTTTGAAAAAAATAATCATTAGAATTATTTACAATTTACCTATTTACAATTTACAATTCACCAATCACTAATCACCAACCACCAACCACCAACCACCAATCACCAATCACTAATCACTAATCACCAATCACTAATCACCTTCAACAATTTCTTCTCTTCTTCCTCCCAACAATATATCTTTTTTAATTCTGAAAAATGACTTGTATCTAAGGGGTTTGCGAGCATTTTATTTATTACTGATGCTAATTTTGCAGGTTCTGTTTCTTCTGTTAATACACCCGTATTGTGTGTGCCGACTACTGCTGAAATTTCAGGATACGGACTTGCAAGTATAGGCACATCGGCGTGAAGATAAGAAAAAACTCTGTTAGGCAAAGAATAATAATAGCTTAAACCTTTGTTTTCCAACAAACACAAACCTATGTCGCCTGATGATGTGTAAGTTTGTAATTCTTCTCCTGAAACTCTGCCATGAAAAATTACAATTGACTCTAAATCTAAGTTTTTTACCTTTTGCTTGAGTTTTCCAAGTATATCGCCATCTCCAATTATATATAATACTGCATTTTGTACGAATTGCATAGCATCAATAACCCATTCTAATCCTCGCCCCATATTTACAGCCCCTTGATATAAAATAATCTTTTTACCAGGTATAACTATCTTCTTTTCAGTAACTTCACTTAGTTTAGGGACATTTTTAATCACATGCATTTTTATTCCATATTTCTGATGATAGTAATCGGAAATCGATTGACACACTGTAATTGAAGTTTTTAGATGAGGAAATATTGCATCTTCTATCTTTTGCCATACCTTTTTTACCTTTTGCCTGTTTTGTAGTTCCGGGACTTCAGGGAATAACTCATGCGCATCGAATATTAATCTCTTCCTTCTGATTTTTGATGCTGCATAACAAGCAACTAATGTGTCTGTATCGTTGGAATATATTATGTCTACCTTTGAGAAAATAAGAAAAAAGAACAATCTTAGATTTAATTCTGCATAGAACAATGCTCCTTTATTGAAAATCAATCTAAATCTTTTACTTGAATAAGGTTTTCTGAATGGCAGTGAATGAGTTAACTTTCTACCTGTTAAAAGCACATCATACCCATTGCTATACATAGTTTCAGCTACCTTGTTAACTCGCTGATCTGTAACTAAGTCATTGGATACTGTAAGTATTATTCGCTTACTCATCATGGCTTTCAAGTTGGTTGATATGATTTAACAGGTTTTTGTAAAGTTGTCTATGATATGTTTTTACACTTTTCTCTACTGAATTATTATGCCATAGCAAACTTATTTCTCCATTGAATTTTTTTACAGTTTGCAGTAAACTTTCGCAGTACTGAAACGCATCATGAGCATTCATATACATATATCTTTTTTCGCTCAATGTAACATCCATTACCGTCAGATGATGTAAGTGCAAATTAGTTAACTCCTTCTTTGCCGGATTTATCCACCTTACCGCCCTGCATGTTCCTAATCGGAATCCTGCTATATCGGCATAGCCCATACTGAAATCATCTGTAATGTCATTTTTGATTAAATATTCAAAATCCTCAGGTTCTCTATTATTCAAAAAATGGTTTCTGTTATAATTGACTGTCGACTTTATGGCTTTCTCCAATCTTTTCTTTTCGTCGGTTATAAGTTCGGGATTACAGCCTGCTTCATAGCTGATATGCAGTCCAAATGTAACCTTTTTACGTTTTACATAGTTAATTAACTGCTGATAATCCGGATGTGTCAAATTAGCTATTGGCTTGTCTTCCTTTCTCTTTCCACTGAAAGAACGGAAAAATGTTATTATCTCACACTTTTCACTGCCTAATGCATTTTTTAACTCATTATCTAATTTGAATAAATAAGGAAATGTATACCAAGGGTCGAATATCAGTCCTCCGAAAAAGCTTTTGTACGAATGTTTTGCCTCGCTGGGATGTCTTAATCCGCGCAGCATGCCTCCTAACATACCTCGAATATTCCTGAAATGTGCAATTTGATCTACATCATGTGTAAGATATACTTTCCTGATTTCCTGTGGTGGTTCGCTGACTTTTACTCCTGTTTCACGTAGTTTAGAACGAAGTAGTTCGCCCCATTCTTCAATGATCGGTCTGTCTATAAAGCCTGCTTTGTAAGGTAATGATTCTGTACCGGGAAATCTTTTGTGTGCATCGCGAATTGTGCGTTTAACCATTTCTTCATATCTGCTGATAAGAAAGTATGTGCCTGCAACTATGTCTGCATGAACGACTTGTGTTTTTTCAACCGTTTCTGTTTTACCTTCTCCAAATAAAATTGGTACACCTTCGCATTGTTTTAACGGTAATGTAGGTATACCGGCTTCTGTTCCATAAACACCATCATCAAAAAAATCTGATGGTTTTATTACAAGTTTGTATTTTGAATATTCTTTTTCGTCTGATGTATATCCTATCTTTTTACTGACTTCCTTAGGCACATGATCGCCTAAAAGAAATTGTATAATATATTGTATTATTTCATTCATTGACTAAGTAATTCTTTCTTCAAAAATTTTCCTGTTTCGCTATTGGCATTATTTGCAATTTCTTGCGGGGTGCCGTAACTAATCACTTTTCCTCCTTCTCGTCCCCCTTCCGGACCAATATCTATTATATAATCGCAGACTTTTATAACATCCATATTGTGCTCGATGATTATCACCGTATTACCTCTGTCGACCAATTTATTAAGCACCTTTAATAGCACTCGTATATCCTCGAAATGTAATCCCGTCGTTGGTTCATCTAATATATACACCGTTTTGCCTGTGTCTCTTTTCGAAAGTTCGGTTGCTAATTTAACACGCTGACTTTCACCTCCGGAGAGGGTAGTGCTCGACTGACCTAATTTTATATAACCCAAACCAACATCTTGAATAGTCTTTATTTTATTCAAAATATTCGGCTGATTTTCAAAGAATACAACTGCTTGGTTTATAGTCATATCTAAAACATCAGCAATAGATTTTCCTTTAAATCTGACTTCTAAAGTTTCCCTGTTATATCTTTTTCCTCCACAACTTTCACATGGAACATAAACATCCGGCAGAAAGTTCATTTCTATTGTCTTATATCCGTTGCCACTGCATGTTTCACATCTCCCACCTGCTGTATTAAATGAAAATCTGCCCGGCTTGTATGCTCTGATTTTTGCTTCGGGCAAAGATACAAACAAGTTGCGAATATCTGAAAATACTCCTGTATATGTTGCTGGATTTGACCTTGGCGTGCGACCAATAGGTGACTGATCGACTACAACCACCTTGTCGATATACTCAATTCCTTCTACCGAATCATAGGGTAGTGGGTCTTTAAGCGATGAGTAAAAGTGCTGACTTAAAATAGGTTGCAATGTCTCGTTGACTAATGTAGACTTTCCACTGCCCGACACTCCTGTAACGCATATCATTTTACTTAGAGGAAAACTTACATCTATGTTTTTCAGATTATTACCTCTTGCCCCTTTGATAGTCAGGTAGTTTGTCTTGTCAGTTCTTAATGTTTCAGGTATTGTTATATTCTCTTGTCCGTTTAAATATGCTGCTGTCAGGGTGTTCGACTTTATCATTTCATTTGGCGTGCCTGTAAAAACAACCTGACCGCCATGTCGTCCGGCACGTGGACCTAAGTCTATCACATAATCGGCTGACAACATCATTTCTTTGTCGTGCTCTACAACTATTACCGAATTTCCCGTGTCGCGTAGTTGTTTTAACGAACGTATCAATCTCTCGTTGTCTCGCTGATGTAATCCTATGCTTGGCTCGTCTAAAATGTATAACACGTTGACTAACTGCGTGCCTATTTGAGTTGCAAGTCGTATACGCTGACTTTCGCCTCCTGATAAGGAATGTGTACTTCGACTTAATGATAAATAGCTCAATCCTACATCTAATAGAAATTGCAATCTGGTCTTTATTTCTTTTAAAATTTCAACAGCGATTGCCTTTTGCTTATCTGTCAGAAATTCCTCAACTTTATCCAACCAATTATAAAGCTCATCTATGTCCATTTTCGATAGCTCATAGATATTTTTATCATGTATCCTGAAATGCAGATATTCTTTTTTCAGTTTCGCTCCATTACATTCTTGACAAATTGTTTCTTTTGAAAATTGATTTGCCCATTTTTGTTCGGTTGCCGACACAGAGTTTTCTTGCTGCATCTCAATATATTTCAAAATACCATCATAACTCAGAAAATAGTTTGAATTACCTAAAGACTGATTTTTAATATTGAGCCTTTCATCGGTTCCATGCATTATATCATTTATAGCATCTTCGGGAATTTCCGAAACAGGCATCTTGATGTTGCAGTCGTATTTCTCTAAAATAGCCTCTATCTGCCAGAAAATCATGGTGTTCTTATGCTTTCCCAAAGGTGCTATTGCTCCGTTATATATGCTGATGGATTTATCGGGAATGATTTTATCCATGTCTATCCGGTTGACAATACCCAAACCTTTGCACACAGGACATGCACCGTGTGGCGAATTAAAGGAAAAATTATGAGGTGCAGGTTCGTCGTAAGAAATACCGCTGGTCGGGCACATAAGTGTTTTGCTGAAATGCCTTACCTGATCTGTGTCGGGATTCAGAATCATCACTATGCCGTTACCTTGCTGCATTGCTTTTTGCAGTGATTGTTTCAGGCGTGCTGTATCTTTTGCCGATACTACTAATCGGTCGACTACCAATTCAATATCGTGGATTTTATATCGATCAACTTTCAGTCCGTGAGTAATTTCCCTTACTTCACCATCGATTCTTACATGCAAATAACCCTTTTTACGAGTAGTTTCAAACAATTCCTTATAATGACCTTTTCGACCTTTAACCAAAGGAGCAAGCAAGTATATCTTTTTGCCTTCGTATTCCTTTAAAATCAAGTCGATAATTTGCTCCTCTGAATATTTAACCATTTTCTCGCCGGTAACATACGAAAAAGCTTCACCTGCACGAGCATACAACAATCGTAGAAAATCGTAAATCTCTGTAGTAGTGCCAACTGTAGAGCGAGGGTTTTTATTTGTTGTTTTTTGTTCGATAGAAATAACCGGACTTAATCCTGTAATTTTATCAACATCAGGACGTTCTAAATTGCCCAAGAAACTACGAGCATAAGCAGAAAAAGTTTCTATATAACGCCTCTGACCTTCAGCAAAAATAGTATCAAAAGCCAGCGATGATTTACCGCTACCACTTAATCCGGTAATGACAGTCAACGCATTACGCGGAATAGTAACATCTATATTTTTCAGATTATGCACACGTGCTCCCGTAACCTCAATTTGTTCGGTAGTCTCAACTCTGCTATTATCAAAATCTTGTTTCAAAATGAAAATATATGAAATATTGTGAACCTGCAAAGTTAGTATTTTTTCTTGTTTGTGGATAATAAAGTTATATCAAAATTTGTAAAACTGTTTTTTAATGTTACACAATGTTTACATTACACTGTGTTACTCTGTGTTTACTTTGTGATACTCTGTGAAACTTCTTTTTTAAAGTTACACAGTGTTGCACAATGTATTTCACAGTGTCACACAATGTTTACATTACACTGTGTTACTCTGTGTTTCCTCCGTGATACTCTGTGAAACTTCTTTTTTTTAGTTACACAGTGTTGCACAATGTATTTCACAATGCTACACAGTGTTTACATTATACTGTGTTACTCTGTGTTTCCTCTGTGATACTCTGTGAAACTTCTTTTTTTAAAGTTACACAACAATCAATGATAATTTAATTAATTATCTATACTAAACTAATGATAATCAAACTGTCGCCCTGTTTTTTTTTGTGTAAATTGCTGATGTTCTGATTATTAATTGATATATTAGAGAAACCCACAATCAATATGGGTTTTTAAAAAGAAAATTACAAATTATACATGAATATCAATGCAAATACTATATCTTTGTGAACGCAAAAGCGATATTATAATTAACGTAAAAGTGATATTGTAATTAACGTAAAAGTGATATTGTAATTAACGTAAAAGTGATAATAGGAAGTGAATATTTATATAGGATAGCAGAAAACGAGATTACAGAAACTCTTTCTGCAATGGGTGCTGTGCTTATTCAAGGAGCACGCGCAGTAGGAAAATCAACTATTGCAAAGCATTTGACTAAAAGTGGTATTTCGCTTGATACTGCTACATCACTGATTGAACTTGCTAAACTAAGTCCAGAAATAATTTTGGGAGGTCCAACACCACGTTTTATAGATGAGTGGCAACTAGCTCCATCGATATGGAATGCTGTACGTCATGAAGTTGATATTCGGCAGACAACCAGACAGTTTGTGTTGGCGGGATCAGCTATGCCTTCAGATGATGTTACAAGGCATACTGGTGCAGGACGGATTGGAAGTGTAACATTGATGCCTATGACTTTGTATGAAAGTGGTGATTCAACCAAACAGGTTAATTTTAGAAAGTTATTTGTCGATGATTTTTCTACAGTAGGTGGTTTTGGTGGATTGACTGTAGAGCAGTATATACAAAAAATTATTGTTGGAGGTTTTCCAAATCTTATTAATAAAACAGAGAAACAAGCACGCATTTATTTATCAAACTATTTAGATGATATCTCCAAAGTTGATTTAGGAACAGGCATTGTAAAAACTGATCCTGTAAGGATGAGAGCTTTAATACGGGCTATTTCTCGCAATATTGCTACTGAAATATCAATAGCTAAACTTGCTAAAGAAGCCGAGCTTGATACTGACAATCTATCTGCACAAACAGCACGAAGATATATCGATCAACTTTCCCAAATATTTGTTTTACAGGAACTGCCAGCATGGTCAACTCATATCCGCTCGAATGTGCGACAAAGAGTTAGTCCTAAATGGTTCTTTTGTGATCCATCCTTAGTTGCATCTGCTCTTTCGTTATCTTCTGATAAACTATTGAAAGACCTCAATACGCTTGGGTATTTGTTTGAAGCACTTGCGATTCGTGATTTAAGAGTTTATGCTCAAGCTCTTGATGGTGAAGTATTCCATTATCGTGATGAAGCCGGACTTGAAGTAGATGCCATAATTGAATTGCGCAATGGAAAATGGTTAGCATGTGAAATCAAACTTGGAGGAGATCATTCAGTAAGAGAGGGGATTTCCAATCTTATAAAATTGAAAAATAAAGTAGTTGAAAGCAAATTACAAGATATGGTTGGGATGTGTATCATTACAGCAGGCAAAGAAAGTTATACTCATTCAGAAAGTGGCGTACATATAGTTGCACTTTCGCATTTATTCATAGATAAATAAGTTTTATCTTTACCTATCTCAGATTACAAGTTACGCAGACAAAAAATAGGTTTTTGTATTTTATTTTTAAAGTTTATCGCTATATTTGCAACGCAATATTATATCTAAATATGAACTTTTAAAAGATTGATATGATATATAAATTTCGATATTTCGATATAAATAGCCGAATATGTCCCTTATTTACTATTTTTGTGAAGTTGATATACAAGGATGTATCATAAACATTAAACATTAAACGCTACCCATAAATAAATGACCGCCATCGAATTTCAAAATATAAGCAAACAATACCGCCTCGGATTAGTATCAACCCGAACACTTTCGCACGACCTCAACCGATGGTGGAAGATGAGCATTTTAGGTAAGGAAGACCCATATTTAAAAATAGGAGAGGTGAATGATAGAGCTTCTAAGGGTGATAGCGATTATGTTTGGGCATTGCGCGATATTAATTTTAAGGTAGAGCAGGGAGATGTATTAGGTATTATCGGTAAGAACGGAGCAGGCAAATCAACTTTGTTGAAAATCCTTTCCAAAGTTACGGCACCCACCACCGGCACCATCCGTGCAAAAGGACGCATAGCCTCGCTACTTGAAGTAGGCACTGGCTTCCATCCCGAAATGACCGGTCGTGAGAACATCTATATGAACGGCGCCATTATGGGCATGACCAAAGCAGAAATCACCCGTAAATTAGACGAGATTGTTGATTTTGCCGGTGTTGAGCGCTATATAGACACACCCGTCAAACGTTACAGCAGTGGAATGACCGTCCGTTTAGGATTCGCCATCGCCGCACACTTAGAACCCGAAATCTTAGTTGTAGATGAAGTCCTCGCCGTAGGTGATGCCGAATTTCAAAAAAAAGCGATAGGCAAAATGCAAGATGTAAGCAAGGGCGAGGGGAGAACGGTGTTGTTTGTGAGTCATAATATGGGGGCGGTGAGGAATTTGTGTAAGACAGGGATTGTATTAAGAGATGGATCTATTGATTTTTCAGGTAATGTAAATGATGCTATTGATTATTATACTGAAACTAATTATACAAAGGATAATCAATTATACTATAAAGATTTATCAGTAGCACCTGGTAATGATAAGATTAAAATTCGCTCATTACAAGTAAAAGCATTAGCTAAAGATGAAAATATTACCATAGATACAGATATTGTAGTGTCATTGGTTTTTTTTAATTACTTAAAAGATGCGATAATTGACGTTACCTTTGAGCTTCGTACTATGGAAGATACGGTTGTTTTTCATCGTTGGATGAATTTCTCACCCAATAAGGATTCACAAATAGGCGAGCAAGAAGTTAGTTTTGTAATACCTAAAGATTTATTGAATGCAGGTAGGTACTATTTGAGAGTGTGGTTTGGTGAAAATGAAGCTCACCTACTATGGGGTGAGTTAAGATATATGTTTGAAGTAGAGTTTACAGGTGAAACGATTGGTGACATCAATTTAGGCAAAAAACCAGGTATTATTAGACCAAATTTAAATTTTACTCATCGAATGTTATAAGATCAAAATCTATTTGTATTATGATAGAAATCATTAATCTTCCCAAACACCTTGACGATCGAGGTAATCTTTCCTTTTTGGAGAATAACAATCAAATCCCATTTGAGATAAAACGGGTGCATTGGATTTTTGATGTGCCTGGTGGTGAGATGCGTGGTGGTTTGGCTTACAAAGAGGCGATTGAGTTTGTAATTGCTCTATCTGGTAGTTTTGATGTAGTGGTAGATGATGGTAAACAGCAAAAAGTCATTAATTTGAATCGATCTTACCAAGGGGTATTGATACCCAAAGGAACTTGGCGAGAAATCAATAATTTTTCAACCAATTCGGTTGCTTTGATTGCCGCCTCAACTCATTATGACCCCAGTGACGCTATTCGAGATTACAAGGATTTTTTAAAGTATTGTGGATTATGAAAAATGTGTATGATTGTACCATAATTGAGCTTGACAGACACCATAGTAAGCGCAAAGGAGATATTTGTGTGGTTGAAAATAGCCATACGATTCCCTTTGATGTAAAACGTATTTATTATCTATACGATATCCCAGGTGGTGCAAGCAGAGGAGCTCACGCCCACAAAGAGTTGGCACAATTTATAGTGGCAGTAAGTGGCAGTTTCACGGTTACTTTGGATGATGGCAATGTGAAACGTAGTTTTCAACTGAATAGACCCTATCAAGGCTTACTTGTAACGCCGGGTATATGGCGACAGTTGGATGATTTTTCATCGGGTTCAGTATGTATGGTGCTGGCATCAGAGTTATATGAAGAAGAGGATTATATTCACAACTACGATGAGTTTTTGAAATTTAGAAAGGATGAGGAATGATAAAATTTCTTGATTTAAAAAAAATTACCGATCAATACAGAAATGAAATTAAAGAGGCAACAAATCGTGTCATTGATTCGGGTTGGTTTTTGCAAGGTGTTGAAAACGAGCGTTTTGAAAAAGACTATGCAGGCTATATCGGTCAAGAGCACTGTGTGGGCTGTGCCAATGGCTTGGATGCTTTGATATGGATTTTTAGAGCCTATATCGAGTTGGGTGTGATGCAAAAAGGGGATGAGGTGATTGTTCCAGCCAACACATTTTTTGCTTCAGTCTTAGCCATTACTGAAAACGGTTTGAAACCAGTCTTAGTCGAACCCAATGTTGATACCTATCAACTGGATGAAAATTTAATTGAGCAAGCCATTACTGATAAAACCAAAGCGATTCTATTGGTGCATTTATACGGACAATGTGCCTTTACGCCTAAAATTAAAGAGCTGTGCAGTAAATATAAACTTAAGCTAATAGAAGATAATGCACAAGCTCACGGATGCTTGTATGAATCGAAAGATGAGCACGGGAAGTCTATTTATCAAAAGACAGGCTCTTTGGGTGATGCAACAGGGCATAGTTTTTATCCAGGAAAAAACTTAGGTGCTTTGGGTGATGGTGGAGCTGTAACAAGCAATGATAAAGCCTTAGCTGACACTGTACGTGCATTAGCCAATTATGGCTCATCAGTGAAATATCAATTTGACTACAAAGGTAGAAATAGCCGATTGGATGAGATACAAGCAGCCATTTTATCAGTGAAGTTAAAGCATTTGGATAGCGACAATGAGGCACGCAAGAGAGTAGCCCAATTCTATATGGATAATATCTCCAATAAAGAGATAAAATTGCCACAAGTGAGTAATTGGAACTCCAATGTATTTCATATTTTCCCAATACGCTGTAAAAATCGAGATAAATTACAAAACTATTTGACTGAGAATGGGGTGCAAACATTAATACATTATCCTATACCGCCACATCAGCAAAGCTGTTATCCTGAGTATAATTCCTTATCCTTTCCGATAACAGAACAGATACATCGTGAGATATTGAGTTTGCCAATTAGTCCAGTATTGGAAGAGGATGAAGTAAAAGAGATTGTAAAATTGCTAAACCGTTTTGCAGGATGAAAGTAAATTTACGTGAGGTAAAAAAAGGATATAAAGGCATTAAAGAATTAGCTTTCAAAGCTTATGCAGAGGGGGATTATGAAAAAAGCCTTTCTTATATAAACAATGCTACCACATTAGCAACGCAAATTATGTGGCGCTATGCAGACGAAGATTTAGACAAGCTTCAAGCCGATATAGCTGAAAAGTATATTACTAAAAAAACAGATTATGTTTCAAATAAAAAACGAGTTGTATTTTACGACTATTTTGGTTCTATAGTTATATTAACTTTGCAATATATACGTGCATTGCTTAAATTAGAATATGATATTCTTTATATATATGAAGAACGAGATAAAAATCAATTGTTAGTTGTAGATGTTTTGTCTAAATATCCTAACATTACTATTCAGAAGATAGATAAAAATCAAAGTAGAACTGCGAAGATAACAGATATATATAATAAGATAACATCTTATCAAGCCTCAAAACTATTTATTCACGTAAACACCATTTCTGCTTGTTTATCCGTTTTACACCATTTACCTAAGGAAATAGTAAGGTACTACATTAATTTAGGCGATCACGCTTATTGGTTGGGCAGTACAGCTATTGACTATTCGTTTGAGTTTAGAAGCTTTGGGGCTCAAGTCTCAAAAGATATGCGAGGGTTAAAAGAGGAGCAATTGCTACTTTTACCCTACTATCCAATTGTTGATAAAAGAGAGTTTCAAGGCTTTCCAGAAGTGGTAAAAGATAAAGTGATTATCTTTTCAGGTGGTGATTTCTATAAAACAGTGGATAAAAATGATAGTTATTGGCAAATTTGCTATGATATACTTACTCAAAATCCAAAAGCGATTATTCTCTATGCTAACAAGGGAATTAATAATCACGGAAGTAAATTAATGTATGACTTTATCAAAAGGCATCAATTTGAGGAGCGATTTATTCCTATTGGTTTTCGAAGGGATATTAACGAGGTAATGCAACATTGCGATATTTATATGGGTACATTCCCGATGTCGGGTGGTTTGATGTCTCAGCACGCTGCTGTTAATGCTAAGCCAATCTTACAGTATTATCCCGAAGAATTATTTCCTTTTGAAGAGACAGAGTCGATGATTTGCTATCGGGATCAGTTCGATATCTCTTTTAGGGATAAAACTGAGTTTTTAGAAGAGGCTAAAAAACTAATCGATTCAGAAGAATATCGCAAACAACAAGGCGAGAAGCTTCAGAAAGCAATGATTACGCAAGAAGAGTTTGATACAGTTTTTGAAAAATCATTGGAGACTCATTTAACCCAATTAACCATTGAAAAAATAAATATAAACTATTCAGCCTTAGAGAAATGGTGGATAGAGGTAAATAATAGAGGTTATTATGATGCTGGTTCATACATATATGATTTGCTTGTAAGAAATAATCCTTTATCCGTATTTACATTATATATTAAGAAAAAATTGAATACGATTAAAAATAAACTTACTAAATAATTATGAAATACTTTCATCCTAAAAGATATTATAGAAAAAGCAAAAAATATTTTAGAGATTTGTTTCTCTATTATATTCTTACTGATAAAATGTATCTTAAATACCAATATAAAAAAGTATTTGGACGAAAACTTGATTTAAAGAATCCGCAAACATTCAATGAGAAAATACAATGGTTAAAACTTTATGATAGAAATCCTGCATACCATAATATGGTAGATAAATATGAAGCGAAAGAAATTGTAGCTAAAATAATAGGGGAGGAATATATAATACCAACTTTGGGTGTGTGGGATAAATTTGATGATATAGATTTTAACTTATTACCCAATCAATTTGTTCTTAAATGCACACACGATGCAGCAAGCACTGTGATATGTAAGGATAAATCTTCATTTGATATTGAAAAAGCTAAAAGGAAAATAACTGCTGCTCAAAAAATAGATTACTATCGTTATGAAAATAGGCAATGGGCATATAAGGGAATAAAACCAAGAATTATTGCTGAAGAATATTTAGAAGATGAAGAAAAAACTGGTGAATTAGAAGATTATAAATTTCTAATATTTAATCAGAAGCATAGATGTTCCTTTGTCTGTAGTAATAGAAATACGAAAGAAGGATTAAATGTAACATTTTTTGATGAGAAGTGGGAAATGATGCCATTTGAGAGACACTATAAAACAGATAGTAATGTGCTAAAACCAAGACTTTATTTAAAAATGGTTGAACTATCAGAGAGAATTGCACAGTATGTCAATAATCCATTTGTAAGAGTAGATTTATATGAAATAAATGGAAAAATTTATTTTGGTGAGATTACGTTTTATCCAGGTGGAGGTGTAGAGGAGTTTACGCCTGAAAAATGGGATTATGTATTAGGTAGTTGGATTAAATTATAATACCAGTTTTATGAGAATAGAAGATTTTAATTTTGTTTATTTGTCAAATCCGTATTTTGGATACGACTTTGCCTTTCTTGATTTTAGTAAACTAAGTAATTTAATTACAATTAGAAAAACACCCTCAACTTCAAACCATTTTATTAATAAGTTTTATAAATATCATCATTCTAAGAAGCTTAATAAATTAATAAATTTACCTTTCAAATCTTTATGGTTTAAGTTTTATTTAAGATTTAATTTTAAGACTAATAAACCTTTATGTTTCATAGTAAACATTTTATGGACAGGAAGTCCAGAGTTGGAGTATCTAAAAGCTAAATACCCTAATGCTAAATTTATATTACATATTTCTGATGCTGCAGAGGGAGAAAAAGAACTCTCCAAGTATTTAGATAAATACCAGGCATTCTTTAACTTGATTATTACATATGATGAGCCACAAGCAAAAAAGTATAAAACACATTATTTTCCACAAGTTCATTCATATATAGAAAGAAATTTATCGATTATTAAAACGCAACAAACATATCCATATTCTGATGTGTATTTTTGTGGAAGAGCTATTAATAGATTGGATAAATTATTGTCAGCCTATGAGTATTTAACTAATAACGGTTTAACTTGTGATTTTTATATAACTGACGTTTGGCCTAAAGATCAAAAATATGCTGATAAAATTCATTATAATAAAAATCTTTCATATGTTGAACATTTGAATCATTTAATTAACTCCAATTGTGTGCTATATATTCAACAGCTCGAATCTAACGCATATGAATGGAGAATTATAAATGCAGTTATGTATGGTAAAAAAATTATTACAAATGTAAGTAATATTAATTCTGCCCCTTTTTTTAATCCAACCGACATTCATATTTTTGATGAACCAGAAGAAATAAATGTGGAATTTCTTAATCATATTGAGAAACCAACTAATTATCATTATGATAATATGAATTTTTCCCCTTTGAGATTGTTAGATTATATTATATGTAATGTTTAAACGACAAACAATGCGTACATATTAATTTATTTATAATAGATTCTTAATAATAAAATGAGAACTAAACTGATATATGTATTGACTTCCACTACTGATATGAACTTTATTGAGCAGGCTCATATCGCTATCTATACAGCTCGCTACCACAATCCGGAAGCATATATTACTTTGTTGATTGATGATATAACCGATACGGTATTGGTAGGAAAACGTGCAGAAATTCTAAACTATATATCAGAAAAAGTAGTTGTTGATTTTCCATTGGATATGGGAATGAAAGAGCGTTCACGTCAAATCAAAACCAATATATCAAAATGGGTAAATGGTGATTTTTTATTTATCGATAGTGATACGATTGTGACACAATCATTGGCTGAAATAGATAATTGTTTATACGATATGGGAGCTGTATGGGAATCTCATTTAGCTATTGCCGATTTTCATCCAGATTTGTTTGATTCAATGCAAGAGAGTGCCTTAAAGTTAGGGTGGGACGCACGAAATGAACAGTTTTATTTTAGTAGTGGTGTTGTTTACGTAAAAGATAATAGTCAAACAAGGCAGTTTTTTAGTTTGTGGAACCAATATTATAACGAAGGGTTAAGCAAAGGCGTGTCAATGGATCAACCCTCATTTGCAAAAGCTAATATTGAGAGCAACTATCTTATAAAACAAATTGATGATCGATGGAATTGCATACTCTTCACTCACCCGCTATTTGATAAGGAAGCTAAAGTACTACATTTCTCGTGGTATCGCAATCGTTCCTATATTTTTGATAGTCATTTTTTAGAGAAAGTAAAAAAAGAGGGAATTGAAAAGGGAAGTTTTATAGAGGAGTCTATCTTAAATCCGCTGAATACTTACTTGCCTAATGATAACGCATTGTATCATTATAAGCTAAGAGATTTTTTTCAATTAAAAACTATTGTGAAAAATCAAGCTAAGAAAATTTATTACCATTTAAATAAAGAATACGGGGTATATTTAGCTAATAATCGTGTGGCGCAGTTAGTAAAGAGACTATTTCAAAAGAAATTGTTTATCTTTGGAGCAAGCCTTTTGGTTGTATATAAATACTATAAAGTAAAAATCAGTAAAAAATATAGATATGTTGAAAACGCCAGTGCTTCTAATCACTTTTAATCGTCCCGACCATACACGTCAAGTGTGGGATGAGATAAAAAAGCAAAAACCCAAATATTTGTTTGTCTTTCAGGATGGTGCAAGGCTAAACAATAAGGAAGATATTGATAAAGTAGAGCAAGTTAGAGCTCTTTTCAAACCAAATGAGATTGATTGGGAGTGTGAGTTGAAAACTAACTTCAACGAAAACAACTTAGGTTGTGGACGTGGTCCGGCTGCGGCTATTACTTGGTTTTTTGATAATGTAGAGGAGGGTTTAATTTTTGAAGATGATGCAGTTCCTGCTACTGATTTTTTTCCATATGCTGAAGAGTTGCTCGAAAAGTATAGAGATGATGAGAAAATAAAAGTAATTGCAAGTATTCATTTAGATGATAAAAGATATGGAGATGCCTCTTATTATTTCACAATGATGAATCGTAACTTATGTGCTTGGGCGATGTGGAAAAGAAGTTGGAGTAATTTTGATTATTATTTGGCATCAACAAAAAGAAAAGAGCTAATGCAAAAAATGCGTAAGCTTTACTCATCAAATATTAGAATAAGAGAATATTGGGGAGAAAGGTTAGATGAAATACACAAAGATAGATTGGATGATAGTAGTTGGGATATGCAATTTCTAATCTCTATTTGGCTTGAAGGAGGTTTGGGGATTGCACCAAATGTAAATTTATCTTCTAATATAGGATTTGATGGTGAAGCTACACATACAACAAACGAAAATAACCCCTTAGCTAATTTACCAGTTGGTGAAATAATGCCTTTAACACATCCTACAGAAATAAAACAAAATAAGAAAGCAGATATTAATTATGACAAAATCTATTTTCAAAAAAATGAGTATGGATGGAGTGGTATTAAAAGATTACCATTTAGGATAAATAAACGAATTAAACGAGCATTAGGAATAAAAGGAAGTTGGTTCAAATGAAATTTAGATTAAACTATTATATGCAAAAATTCTTAGCATTGTTTCTTTCAAAGCCTCTATTTGTTAAAGGGAACAGTGTTGGATTTTCATTAATTCGTTCTGAAAAATACAAAGTAGAACTTTCAAAAAACACACGGATAAATGCACCATTCTACCTGCATCAAGTGAGTTTAGGTGATTACTCTTATGTAGCTAAAAATAGCAGTATCACTAATACCGAGATTGGAAAATTCACTTCTATAGGACCGAATTTTTCTGCGGGCTTAGGAATTCATCCTACAAATGGAATAAGTACTTCACCGATGTTTTATTCCACAGCAAAACAAAACGGAGTTACACTAACCCAAAAAAACAAAATAGAAGAGTCGAAGCCTATTACAATTGGCAACGATGTTTTTATTGGTGCAAATGTAACGGTTTTAGATGGTGTAAGCATAGGCGATGGAGCGGTTGTTGGTGCTGGTGCTGTAGTAAATAAAGATATTCCACCATATGCCATTGCAGTGGGCGTGCCAGCCAAAGTTGTTAAGTATCGTTTTGAAAAAGAGCAGATTGAAGCACTTCTTAAAATCCGTTGGTGGGATATGTCAGAAAAAGAGTTGCAAGATGTGGAAAAATATTTTTTTGAAGTAGATGAGTTTATTAGGAGGTATAAAAATATTTGAACTATAGGGTAAAGCCATTATGCTATCTTTAGAATCTGTAAATAACAAATATGAAAGATGTGGTAGGAAAAAAATCTATTTTTAGAATAAGACCATCAAATGACTTAACAATTGATGAATTAAAAAAAGAATATCTTTGGTTTTCTAAGCCAACTGAATATAAGGACCAAGAGGATGCGAATATAATCGCATTTTTAGAAGCAAATGAGAATGTAAAAGATGCTTTTAATAGAGTCTTCTCTAATTATAAAGATTTAGGGAAGAGTATCGAAAAATTAGGTATTTGTTGCTTTACGGAAGATTTACCTGTCATTGATAAATGGAAGTGTTTTCCTAAAGGACATAATGGAATAGCTGTAGAATATGATAAAGCTAGATTGGAGAAGTATTTTTTAGATAAATATTATATGGGAAATTGCTTTAGTAAGGTTGAGTATTTAGATTATCCCATAAAGTTACTTTCGAGCACTAATGATGGGTATGATATTTTATGGGACGTAGATGAAAATAAAAACTATTTTTATGAATCAATTAGGGGTAGTATAGAACGAAATAATAAAAAGATGGAGGAGTTTCTCATAAAGCTACTAACAAGAATTAATATTAGGTATCAAATACAGAAAGAAAATAGAATTATATTAAGTCAACGAATCGTTGCTAAATTTCTAAGCGGTACTAAAGGCTATCAAATACCTATTCCAATTGATTTAATGTTAAATATTTATATTAAAAAAAGTACTCCTCCAAAATTTATAAAATCACTAAGAGAAGCAATACCGAGCAGTATGCCAATTATAATGTTAAGTTGAACAATATCAGCTTGCCAGCATTGCAAAACTCAGAAGTAAAAACCAGCCAAACACGGAAGCAAATCGAGAAATAGCATGATTAGCTTGTATGTTTATTTGATTTTTAAAAAAGCTCACTTTTGGTTGAAAAACTTCTGTCAATCCATTGTAATTTACCCTCTTCCGGTTCTCCATAAGCATTGGAAGCTTGCAAATAGCGATTAAGTTCGTCAAAATCTTGTCCATAAAGGTTATCGCTGAAATGATGCAGTTTTTCCATTATACGGATATAAGTATCAGGTTCTTTTTTTCGGGATAATTTGCGTAATGCCAACAAATAATCTTCGCGAAATACTGTAGGAATGCTATTTTTCGTAATTTCCCATCAGCTTCGGCTTGTGAAAGTTTGCGAGAATAGTTGGGTTCAGACGAGCTGAATATAATTTCTTTGTCAAAATCCATTAGATTACAATTTTTTGAGATTAAGCATTGCAAAAATACAAATAATTCAGAATAAAAACGAGTTTTAGACAAATATTTCAGAATAAGGGTTCAATACTAAAAATTGTGGAGATGATAAAAAATTCGACAATAGATATACGAATTCTTCAACCAAACAACAATTACATATTATCAAGCAAGGAGAAAACCAAACTGCTGAATTTAAAATATCTATTCAGTACGTTCAATCTCTTCAAACTCTAAAGTAGAATATTGCCAAATCCGGAAGTAAAAACAAGCCAAATCCGGAAGTAAATCTTTGCCAAATCAAGAAGTTGTGTTATCTTTGCATGGTATTATATGGGAAAACAAGATGAATAAAACGTATTTACCAAGATTAAGTGATGATGAATTGCAAATAGCATTGCAGTCAAGCGGAGCTGTGCTGATAGAGGGTGCAAAGTGGTGTGGGAAAACAAGTACTGCACTTAACGCATCCAACAGTGTTTTATATATGCAAGACCCTGACACGGCAGTGAGCAATATGAATTTGGCTGATACAAAACCTTCTTTATTGCTTCTCGGAAATGCTCCGCGATTAATTGACGAATGGCAAATGGCTCCCGTATTGTGGGATGCAGTACGCTTTGAGGTGGATAAAAGGGGTAAGGCTGGTCAATTTATTTTGACAGGATCAGCCGTTCCTAAGGATAATGTTGTTGCACATACCGGTACAGGGAGAATTTCACGTTTGAGAATGCGTCCGATGAGCTTGTTTGAATCGTTGGAGTCAACCGGGAGCGTTTCATTGAAAGCTCTTTTCGAGGGTGAGGTGGATATAGCTGACCAATCAGAGTTATCCATCGAACAATTAGCTTTTATTCTTTGTCGTGGAGGATGGCCTGCCAGTTTGAGCCTTCAAGGAGATGCCGCATTGAGAATGGCACGCGATTATGTTGAGGCGGTCATTAATTTCGATGTTTCTGCGGTTGATGGTGTTGAAAAAAGTCCGGAAAGAGTACGTCTGTTGATGCGTTCATTTGCACGTAATATTGCTACTCAGGCATCGTTTCAAACTATAAAAGCAGATATGGAAGCGCACGATGCAACGCTTTCCGATAAATCGATAAGTTCATACATCACGGCCTTACAACGAATTTTTGTAGTGGAAGATTTGCCGGCTTGGCTACCTTCCCTACGCTCCAAAACAGCGATTAGGTCTGCTGTGAAACGACATTTCATTGATCCTTCGATTGCAGCTGCTGTGATGCGAACTAATCCACAGGGGATTTTGAAAGATTTTGAATATTTTGGTTTTTTATTTGAATCTTTATGTACCCGTGATATCCGAATTTATGCACAAAGAAATGATGGAGATGTTTTTCATTATCGTGATAAAAGTGGATTGGAGGCTGATATGATTATTCGTTTACGTGATGGGAGATGGGCTGCCGTTGAAGTGAAATTGGGAAATAGTCAAATTGAAGAAGCTGCATCCAATTTATTGAAATTAAAAGAAAAGATAGATGAAGAAACAATGGGCAAAGCCTCATTTTTGATGATTCTTACTGGTGGACAGTATGCGTATCGGAGGGATGACGGCGTATTTGTTGTGCCTATTGGATGTTTGAAACATTAATTTGTACATTGCATGATTGCTTGGCTTTTGCTGGAATTTATCATTATTTTTATGATTGTGAGCATTATAAATCTCAGTGTGGTAACTGCCCTTTTCTTCATTCTGGAAAAAGAAAAAGACTTGAGTTATAAAGTCCATAAAAAGAAACAGAAATATTATAAACACCTAAATATACATATAGTAACACCAAGTAAATGGTTAGGAGAAGCAGCCAAGCAAAGTAAAGCAAAATACAGATAGATAATCTGTAATGTAAAGTGTAAGCACTTGTTGATTTGTAAAATAGATTGCCAATAATCTGTAAAGTAAAACATCAATAATCTGTAAAATAAATTGCCACTAATCTGTAAAGTACATAACCACTAATCTGTAAAGTAAATTGCCAATTTATTCCGAATAATTATTGGGACTGTAAAACAACAAAAAATATGTATCAACAACGAATTGCAGAAATAGAAAGGAAAATGCCACGGAAGAACAATGGCAAAATCATAAAGCGGCTTTCGAAATAGTTGACAGAGAACGATGGTGCAAAACAGTAGAGCCTGGATATTCCGGTGATATTGACCATCTCTTAGTTTGTTATTTGTTAGCTTCATTACCAATGCAAGCCGAACCTTTTGCTCAAACCGTCATATCTCCAATGTATTTACAAAGATTGAAAAGAAAACACAACGTAATATTACGTTTACAAAACCATGTAGAAGTTCAAGATGACAAAAATAATAATATATGATTGACAAAACACTTAAAAATTGTAGTGTATATCATCTTAAAATTGTAGTGTGAAACATCTAAATTTTGTAGTTTGTAAAATGGTCGCTATTTTTGCATAATAAAATTTGTAGGCATGGCTTATAAAAAACGAATCATAGAACAGGAAATAACGAACAAACTCGCAGCTTCGGGAGCGGTTCTCATCAAAGGTCAGTATCACCGGAATATCTACTCTATATTAATAAGAACCAAATATATGTTAAATAGCACCCTAAAATATGATTTTTCAGATCACAATTTATACATTTGCACGCTCAATCAGGGAAATGAAAAAATGAGTCGGTAATAATATCAGTGATACATTTCGCTAATCAGGGTTATAGCATCACAACCTACTTATCTTGGATATGCCACATTATTATTTTAAGCTGGTTAACCAACAAACTTAAAGTTTATTTATAGTATATCAGTAATATTCTTACTGATCGTGCAGACTATCGGTAACAGATCTACAAGTGCTCTGCAAAACAATTACCGATGCTCCGTAAATGCCTTACAGATGCTCTGCAATTACTCCACAGATGCTCTGCAGTTACTTTACCGATAATCCGCAAATAGACTACCGATAATCGGCAGTAAGTATATAAAGGTATTAAACAAGCAATTTGCAGTGCTTAAATCATCGATTTGTAGTAAGCATTTTATTAGAAAGCAATGGGTAAGTTTTTCTCCTCCCCCCCCAACTTTTTGACTTGATCCATTATCACACCTGACTTTCGCAAATTAAAATCCAAAATCACAGAACGTCAACAGACTAATGATGAGCAATATACACCTTATTGCTTGCTGTCCGACTGACTGCAAAGTAGGAGAAGATCCCTCAGTCGCTCTCTTAGCTTCGCCAAGTCGCTCTTCGGGAGGACACGCTTGCTTACGGACGTGAGTAACCGGTCGTTCGGCATTGTAAAACGTAATAGCTTAAACGCACGACCGGTGCAAGGCCTCCTCCACCGCCACTGCAAAAAGAATGATGTTACAGAAACACTTCGAGTGGGGGTAACCCCGCCCGCTAACGAGCGTGTCATCCCGTAACGAGCGTAGCGAAGTGAGGGAACTCCTCTGCAATCGTAGTCACCTCCTACGCCCCCCGCCAGCTAACGAGCGTGTTCTTCATAAGTGATAGAATTCCCGTACAATTGCAGTCGGTTTCCAATTGCACAATGGTTAAGAGTTACATTCTTAAAAAGTCAAGACGACTTCACTCTAAAGATTTTACTTCAAGTAATTTGATAATCTGTTTTCGTACTTACTGCATTAGAGAAATTTTGTTGTGTAAATTTATTTAAGCGTGAAGGTACGGTTAATAATTAAGATATTTTATAAGTTAGAAGCGAAAAAATATCAGTTGGACGTGAAGTGATTTTATTTGAACGTGAAGGAGATATTATTGACGTAAGTTCGGGTTATGGTGGCTCTAAAAAGATTATAGATGCTGCGATTGAGGCAACAAGAACAAATGCTTTATTCCTTTCTACTTGCGATATATTAAATGTTGAGATAGCCAAAAGTATCATGCAGTGGTTTAGACATTTTAATATGATTGATGGGCTGAATACAGATATAGAGGAGATTAAGACAGTTGAATTGTGGCAATCTGACGACTACAAAGAAAAAATTAAAGCATACCTATCTTCGTTAAGTTTGAATATTGTTGATGTTGATGTAACTACCAAAGAATTTGAGGAATCTGAGTTGCCTGATGATATGCCTAAAAGTGTGAAAGCACAACTTGCGAGGACTTTAAAAGGTTCGCAAAGTTATGCGGTTTTTGCAAAACATAGGGTGTATGATGCCGAAAAAAATCCGACCACTAAAACGCATACATGGAAGTGGGAAGAACGAGAATCTTCAGGAGCTAAAAAAGCATTTCGGTTAAGCGGTCCCGTTCTTTGGGCATTAGCGAATGGCGGTGTACTTATTATAGATGAAATTGAAGCCAAGTTACACCCAATATTGACGCTCAATACCATTGATGCTTTTTTAAATAAAGAAAGTAACCCGAATGATGCACAGCTAATTTTTGCTACTCACGACACAAATCTCCTGAGTTATTTAAAACTTCGGAGAGATCAAATATGTTTCACTGAAAAAAACGAATGGGAAAGTACAGAGATATATTCACTTTCCGACTTTGTTTATTTAGAAGAAAAGAACGGAGAGTTTAAATCAGAAAAAGAAAGACCCGATACAGATAAAGAAAAGCGGTATTTTGAGGGGCGATATGGAGCAATTCCGGCATTAGGTAGTTTTCAAGATTTTATTCGTAATACCCAATGGCAAGAAGAGGAACAATAGGAAAACAAGTCATAAAGGAAAAAGACGAGCGTCCTGTTCGATTGCGAAAATATCCTTATCTGTTTCTCATTGTTTGCGAAGATGAGAAAACGGAATAGCGGAAAAAGAGGGAGTAAAAGTAGCGTATAGTAATGAGGTTTTTGAATTATGGGTTTTACTTCATTTTATTGATGTTGACGCAGAAATCCTAATTCCCAGAGCTGATATTTATACTTATATAGAAGAAGCAATCAATCAAATTCCTGCTTTTGCTGAATTTATTTACAAACATGGGGATGTGGCTGTTATTGATATATTATTTAGTAATGGAGATGAGCAAAAAGCTCTTGAACGGGCGTCAAAACTTATTGAAAAGCATCATGAGAAAGGAAATCTCCCCATTGATGCAAACCCAAGCACAAAAGTTCATATTTTAGTAGAGCGGTTAAGAGAATTGATTGATTGGTATTCGTACCCCCCTAAATAACTAATAGAGGCTGTGTGTAAAATCTCAATTTTATAAACTTTCCAACTTTCCAAACTTTAAGAACTATTTCCTATCTTTGCAACAACATGTCCATCCCCCTTCTCGTAAGATCAGGGCGCTTAGGGTGGACTTTTTATTTTTAATATTATGAATAGAATTAGGGATTAGGGATTTTGAGGATACTGTTTCAGCTATCGCCGCCCGGATGGAATAAATGTGATTTCGCTGGCTGCGTGGGGAAATAGAAAGATCAAAAAAGATGGAATTTATGCAATCTATGATTGGAAACGAAGTGAACGAATAGGTAAAATTCTTCACTTGCTGAATAATTAAAATAAGCTGATGAAACCAAGGCAATATCTAATCAAAAATTCGAAGAACAAGAAAAAAGATTCATACTACTACCGGATGGGAAAAACATACTTGAAGTTGAATGATGAATGATGATGTTTTTTATTGAAAAGTGATTCAATGCATTAAGTTGTTTCCATAGCCTACTTCTTACTAAATATAGATAAATCTATAATAATAGCAAAATAAACCATATAATTATAGATTTATCTATAGTCGACAGAAGGAGCGGTTAAGTTTGTAGTGCAAAATGTAAATTTTATCTTTTACCCGATTGTTTTGTTGAATTACATAGTCTAAGTTACACAATGTATTGCACAGTGTTTACTCTGGGATAGTATAGTCATACCGATACATTTATTAGCTGCAGAGCAGCTTATTATCTGTAGCAAAATCATAGTCATAAGACATAATTAGCTGCATAGCAGCGATTCATTAATAGCAAGCTGCAAACATAAATCAAAATTTAGTTAAACAAAGGGCGTTTTTGTCCCTTTTTACAGTAAAAGTGGGATAAATGTACTTAGTAAATGAAAAATAACGCTTACTTTGTCTGATAAGTAATTTGTAATTTGAAAAATTATCAACCAAAATACATTATCTTTGCCTAAACTTTAATCACTAATTTTTTAAAGTCTGAGAGTGAAGACTACTAAAATCTTAATCTGTTATGAATCAAAAACAACATCTGCATACCATTAGTTTAGGCGAAAATCAAACTACTGAATTTAAAACTTCGTATAGTGATGAAGTAGTAACTTCTTTGGTTGCGTTTAGTAACACTATTGGCGGTACAGTATATATAGGTGTTACTGATAAAGGCGTTGTGAAGGGTGTGGGGTTAGGAAAAGAAAGTCTTCCACAATGGATAACTGATATAAAAAACAAAACGGCACCTACCATAATTCCAGACTCAGAAATTATTATGATTGAAAATAAAACTGTAGTTGCGTTATATATATCTGAATATCCTATAAAGCCTGTATCGTTTAAGGGGCGTTATTATAAACGATTTAATAATTCTAATCAACAGTTGACAACGGGCGAGGTTGTTAATATGCATTTACAAACAATAAATTCAAGCTGGGACGCTTATCCTGATCTAATTCATTCTTTAGATGACATATCTTTAGAAAAAGTACAAGCAGCAATTGATGAAATGCGAAAAAATGGTTTAACGGTAAACGAAAATCCTATTGAGTTTTTGCGAAAAAAGGATCTGCTTCGTGATAATAAGCTGACTAATGCTGCTTATCTTTTGTTTAAAGATCAAGACTCATATCTTACAAGCATAGAGTTGGGACGTTTTCAAACACCTATAATAATTAAAGATACAGCAAGAACTAAAGCTGATGTTATAACGGAAATTGAAGACGTGTTGTCTTTTGTCAGAAAACATATAAATAAAAGCATTGTTTTTACAGGTGATGCTCGTAGAATCGAAAAATGGCAATATCCGATGGAAGCTATTCGTGAGATTGTTATTAATATGATAGTTCATCGTGATTATCGTTCTACAGCAGATTCAATAGTAAAGATATTTGATGATAGAATAGAATTTTATAATCCGGGTCAACTCCCTGACAATATTAAATTAGAAGATCTATTATCAGGTAACTATAAATCCAATCCCAGAAATAAACTTATTGCAGATATATGTAAAGATATGCGAATAATTGAGAAATATGGTTCAGGCATAGGTAGAATACGAGATTACTTTAAAAAAGAAGAATTACCCGAACCTGAATTTGAATTGATAGCAGAAGGCTTTCAAGTAACGGTTTTTAGTCAAGATTATTTAAGCAATTATCAAACCCAACAAGAAACCCAACAAGAAAGGGAACAAGAAAGGGAACAAGAAAGGGAACAAGAAAGGGAACAAGAAATTAATCCAAATATAATAAAGCTACTAAATGTAATGGGAGATAAAATGTGGATGGTGTCAGAGCTGATAAGTGCTCTAAAACTAACAGGTAGGAGAAGCTTTTTATACACATACCTCCATCCGGCTATGCAAGCAGGTTATGTCAGTATGTTATATCCTGATAATCCTACGCACCGAAGTCAAAGATACATACTTACTGAAAAGGGTAAATCCGTTATTATTCAAAAATAAATCATTTGTAAATAATCATCATTAATTCTTGAAAAACTCAATGAAACTAACCATCATCACCATAAATTACAATAACGCAGCAGGTTTGAAACTAACCATGGAAAGTGTATTTGCACAAACATACAAAGATTTTCAATATATAATTATTGATGGTGCCAGTACAGATGGTAGTGTGGAATTGATTGAATCCGTAAAAACAAATTATACGATAGTAGAGACAAGTCGCGTGGTGACCGTAGAGACAAATCACGTGATGACAGTAGAGACAAGTCGCGACTTGTCTCTACTATCCGAACCCGACACCGGTATTTACAATGCCATGAACAAAGGTATTCTTATGGCAAAAGGTGAATATATTCATTTTCTTAATTCAGGAGATTGGTTGGTGGATGAGAGGGTAGTGGAGGATATGTTGAACGAGTTATATTCAGAAGAAGTGCTTGATAAGAATAAGCTTATAGAACAAACAAAAGAATCGATCACTGAGCGTAGTCGAAGTGAAGGACCAGATATATTTGTTGGTAATGTAATAAAGATAAGGCAAGACGGAAAAAGAAAATTAGTTAAGCATGATAATACAAATATCAGTCTGCTTACATTTTATCGTGGCACTATCCAGCATACGTCCGCATACATAAAACGATCATTATTTGATAAATATGGTTTGTATGATGATAATCTTAAAATTGTTTCCGATTGGAAATGGTATTTGCAAGTGGCAGGCTTAAATAAAGCTGATGTACGGTTTACTGATCGTTATGTCAGTTGCTTCGATATGCATGGAATCAGTAGTACTAATTTGAAGTTAGACAAAGCAGAACGGCGACAGGTATTGGAAGAACTTATTCCAACACCTATTCTGACTGATTATGATACTCATGCTTTTGATATTGAACAAATACAAAGACTCAAACGCTATCCGTTGATTTATAAGATGGTGTGGTTTGTTGAAAGAGTGTTGTTTAAGATTGATAAACGGAGGGGAAAAAGAGGGTGGAAATAGTATGTTTATATTAATAATGAAAGAGACTATGCAATATGACAAGATTGAATTTGATTGTCCTTGTGGCATTGAAATGCTTAAAAAGGGACATAATATTATGTGGACAATGTATCTAAATGTGTCTGAAATTTTTGACAAATACAATATTAAGTATTTCCTTATTTTTGGAACTCTTTTAGGTGCAGTTAGACATAAAGGTTTTATCCCGTGGGATTATGATTTTGATTTGTCGGTAATGGCTGATGATTATGATAGGGCAATTGAGTTATTACGAGAAAATTATTCTGATATTTATATCTTTAATGATTCGATTAGTGAACCTAAGTATTTTAGAAAATATGAACATTTTTGTCAGATTCTACATAAAAAAACTGAAATAGTTAAAAGCAATAACTCAAAATGGAAAGTTTCAATTGATATTTATAGGACAAGAGAAGAAATGAGGTGGTCTCCTTTTATATATAAACATCGTCATTCATATACCAAACTAAAGTTCTTATTAATGGATATTCAAAACAACAATAAAATTTTTAAAAGTATATTGAAATTAATATATCACAGTATTATTTCGATGTTCTGGTGGAATGTTGCGATAATCTCACCTAAGAAAAGGATGTATGTCGTCGACCCAGAAAGAGAGAAACCTTTTGAAACGGGTTGGCTACTCCCTTTCTCAACTGTCGAGTTTAATGGCAAATTATGTCCTGCCCCTAATATACCGGAGAAAATGTTAGAGTATTATTATGGTAATTGGAAGGATGTGCCATCATATGAAGGAAGGCGAGTTCATATTAAACAAATAATTATTGAAGACTAACCATGCTTTTTTAAATTATTGAAGTCATATCGACTTTTTGTTAGTTTTATGTTTTATCTCTATTCTATGATTTCCGTACTTTTTTTGTGATATATACAGATATATTATGTGTGTTTTTTAATAGCTTATATGCTTTGTTTCCCGTTGTAAACTATAGGTCTTAATTTTATGTCCTACATAAATTGTATGTTAATTGTATATTTATTGTGCTATTGTTAATGTGCTGATTTTCAGTGCTTGTATATTGTTAAATAAGTATGTAATTCTCTAAGAGAGATATGTAAGTCTCAATAAGAGAGAGAAATGATAGTAGAATAAATTAGATTAAAAAACAAAAAATCAAATCTCGCATTTTGCGTTTCGCATTTTGCGAGATAATTATTACCTTTGCAGCATGTTTAAAAATTCTCTATCATGACTCAACATAAACCTCACAATCCTTTCCTCGTTGTCGGATATTTTAGTCCGGATTATTTCTGTGATCGAGAAGCCGAAACTGCCAAGATTATTTCAGCGCTTGACAATGGAAGGAATATCTCGTTAATTAGTCCGCGCCGCTTCGGAAAAACATGTCTGATTCATCATGCTTTTCATAAAATATCTCAAGAGCATAAAAACACGGTGTGCATTTATTTTGATATTTTCTCAACACAGAATTTAAGTGATTTTGTACGAGTTTTTGCTCAAAGTGTACTTGGTCAGATAGATAGTAGTGTAGATAAGACAATGAAGAAATTTGCTGCTTTTTTCAAAAGTTTCCGCCCTGTGTTGTCTTATAACTCGCTTTCAGGACAACCTGAAATCAGTGTTAAAATTGAACCTGAAATTGCTTCTAATAGTTTGCAGGAAATATTTGATTATCTGAGTCAATCGCACAAAACATGCTATATTGCAATAGATGAATTTCAGCAAATTGCAGAATATCCGGAAAAGGGAACAGAGGCGCTTTTACGCTCTTATATTCAGTTTTTACCAAATGTAAGGTTTATTTTTTCAGGTAGTCGGCAGCATTTGATGAGTGAGATGTTTCTGTCTGCTAAACGCCCATTCTATCAAAGTACACAAATTATGTTACTTGATGCTATTGATAGGAATGCATATTTCGATTTTGCAAAATATCATTTTCAAAAGAATGGTTTTATACTTTCAGAAGAGTGTTTTGATAATATTTACGAGCGTTTTGATGGTCACACTTGGTATGTTCAGTCAATACTTAATCGCTTATATGCATATCGTCAAAATATTAATTCCATTGATATTATAACAGGTGCTTTGTTGGAGTTGATACAGGAAAATTCTTATAGTTATCAAGAATTGTTAAATGCTTATTCAATTGTGCAAGTTAGTTTGCTTACGGCGATAGCAAAAGAGAAAGTGGTAACACAAATAAATTCAGGTGATTTTATTCTAAAATATCAACTTAAAAATTCGAGTAGTGTAAATCGTGCATTACAAAAATTATTAGATAATGAATTAGTATATAAATCTGCAAAAGGATTTATTGTTTACGATCGTTTTTTATCTTTATGGTTAGAGAAATTTTAAATAATAGCGATTAGTGCTTTTAAATTTTTTGCCTATAAAGCAAATTATTGAGTATTTTAATCAGTATAGGTACAAAACCCAATAAAAACTTGTTTTATCTATGAAAAATGTGTATTTTTGTCGAAAATATATATGTAAAAATGGAAATTCAGCGCAATATCATTAGTGACTTATTGAAATGGCAACAGAGTAAATATCGTAAACCACTTGTTTTGCAAGGTGCAAGGCAGGTCGGGAAGTCGTTTGTGCTTGATTATTTCGGCAAAAATTGTTTCGACAATTACATTCATATTGATTTCGACGACGAGCCTGAACATAAAGCCGAATTTGCAAAAACCAAGAATCCACAACGGCTTATCGCCTATTTAAGTGCGGTAAAAGGTGTAAAAATCGTTCCGCAAAAGACACTGATTATTTTTGATGAAATTCAAGAATGCAACGAAGCACTCAATTCGCTGAAATATTTTTGTGAGCAGGCACCCGAATATGCAGTAGTAGCGGCAGGCTCGTTGTTGGGTGTGGCTCTGAAACGAGCAGGCGCTTCTTTTCCAGTGGGCAAAGTAGATTTTCTTACGCTTTATCCCGTTTGTTTTGACGAATTTTTACGCATTTACGACAGCAAACTCTACGATTATTTACACAGTTTTATTACTGATTTTATTCTGCAAGAACCATCTGTACAAATTCCCGAATTGTTCCATTCTCAACTAATAGATGCCTATAAAATTTACATTTGTTGCGGCGGAATGCCCGAAACTATGGTCAGATTTTTAGAAACAAAATCGTGGGACGAAGTCGAAAGCGTTAATAAACAAATTCTTACTTCTTTCACGCTTGATTTTGCCAAACACATTGCACCGAAAGACATTCCGCGTGTTATACGGCTTTGGACTAATATTCAGGACAATTTGGCAAAAGAAGACCGCAAATTTCGTTACGCGCTTGTCGAAAAAAATGCCCGCGGGCGCGATTACGAAGATGCTGTCGAATGGCTTGTTTTGGCGGGCTTGCTGCATCGGCTGTTTGAGGTGCAAACCACACGGCTTCCGCTTTCGGCGTATAAAAACTCGTCCGCTTTCAAGCTCTACCTGCTTGATGCAGGACTTTTGCGTACAAAATTTAACATCGACCCGACTGCCATTTTACTGGGTAACAAACTTTTTACTGAATTTAAAGGCATTTTGACCGAAAATTATGTCCTTCAAACCCTTGAACGACAATTCGGTAACGAGCTGTTTTATTGGACTTCGGGAAATACTGCCGAAATAGAATTTTTATTACAAATAAAAAATGAGATTGTGCCAGTAGAGGTAAAGTCAGCCGAAAGCGTTAAATCACGAAGTTTATCGGAATATCGAAAAAACGAAAATCCCAATTTATCTGTTCGTTTCTCACTGAAAAACATAGCCCAAAGCGGTGATTTTGTAAATTTCCCGCTCTATTTAGCTGATTATCTGTTTCAGATTATTAAACAAAAAAAATTATGAACACAAGTATCACCCATGTTCTCCATCATCATCCCACTATATAACAAAGAAAAATACATAGCTAAAGCTATTGAATCCGTCTTAGCACAAACTTGCCAAGACTTTGAGTTGATAATTCTTGATGATGGCTCAACAGATAACTCATATCAGATAGCAAAAAAATCGACAGATATCTTGCAAGCTCGGGATGTTTCGCACATTCCACATTCCACATTAATAACTCAAGAAAACTCCGGTGTTGCTATTACACGTAATCGCGGTGTGGAATTAGCTCAATATGATTATATTGCTTTTTTAGATGCTGATGATTGGTGGGCACCGACCTATTTGGAGGAGATGAAGATGCTGATTAAAGAGTTTCCTGATGCAGCTTTATATACTTCTTCTTACTATTCAGTTAAAAACAATAAAAACAGACCTGCTAAGATTGGTGTTCCTGATGATTTCAATAAAGGATATTTTGATTATTTTAAAGTATATGCCAATTCTCATTGGATGCCGGTGTGGACAGGTGCAACAATTTTACGAAAAGATAAATATCTTGAAATGAATGGCTTTAAACCTCATTTAAAGCTCGGAGAGGATTTTGATTTGTGGGTACGTATTGCTTTGAAGTATAAAGTTGCTTTATTGAACAAGCCTTTGGCGTATTATAATCAGGATGTGGAGCAAGCGGCACGAGCTATAGGGAAGTTACATAGTCCGAGTACACATATGCTGTGGAATCTGGAGTATCTTGAAGCTGAAGAAAAGAGAAATTCGGATTTAAAGCAGATGTTGGATAATTTGCGGACTTATGGTCTGTTTCCATACTATTTAAATAAAGAAACAAGGGAATTGGCAAAGCAAGAGCTTGCTAAAGTAGATTGGGAAAGGCAACCGAAAGCTGTTCAAAGGAAATATCGGCATCCGATAGTGTGGTTAAAAGTCCAACAAAAGATAATGTGGTTTGCGTCGAGAATAAAGAAAAAATTGTATAGTGTGATGTTAAAGGAATAGTTTTACTGATGGTGAGTTCTATGAATGAGAGCACATGTGCGATTTTTGCACAGATGAGTAACGATGATAAACAAAATTATCTTACAAAGTCTTGTCTGTGATTTTGAAGAAATGAAATTTCTATAAAACAATCAATCATAATGTTCCGAAAAGTCAGAAAATTTTGATTTTTTGGAACATTATTGTACCTTTGTTGGAAATATAACATTATGAAGCGCAAAATATTTACATCACTTTTAGAATGGAAAGATAATCGTAAACGAAAACCACTTATGCTTAATGGTGCTCGACAGGTTGGTAAGACATATATTTTGGAGCAGTTTGGTAAAGAGAATTTTGAAAATATTGTGCTGTTAAATATGGAAATTGAAGGTGCTATTCGAAATTTTCTTGAAAATGAAATTTTACCACTTAAAATTGTGCAGTTTATTGAGGCGAGTACTGGTCAACGTATTATTGCCGGTAAAACCTTACTCTTTTTCGATGAAATTCAAGCCTGTGAGCGTGCTTTGACCTCATTGAAGTATTTTTGTGAGCAAATGCCTGAACTTCATGTTGTTGCTGCTGGTTCTCTACTTGGCGTTGCTGTGAATAGAGAAAAATATTCATTTCCAGTTGGAAAGGTAGATGAACTGAATATGTATCCACTTGATTTTGAAGAATTTCTTTGGGCAATGAATCGAGAGGCACTTGCAGAAGAAATAAAAATACATTTTGAAGAGAACACAAAAATGCCGAATGCATTGCATGAAACAGCCTTAGAATTTTATCGTCAGTATTTTATTATTGGTGGAATGCCGGCTGCGGTTTCAAAATTTTTAGAAACACACAGTTATATAGATGTGCAAATTGTTCAGAATAACATACTTAATGAATATATCGCCGATATGGCTAAATATTCAGATGCAACAACCACTATAAAGATTCGTGCTTGTTATAATTCTATACCTGCACAACTTGCCAAAGAAAATACAAAGTTCCAGTACAAGACAGTACAACGCGGTGGTACGGCAACCATTTTTGGTGAGGCAATTGAATGGCTTAATCTAGCCGGAATTACACTTAAATGTCAGCGATTGGAACACGGATATATTCCGGTAAATGCTTACGAGGATTTGATTAATTTTAAATTGTATATGGGTGATATTGGTATTTTAACTTTGCGTTCTGAAATGCCGTTACAGACTATTCTTTCTACTATTGACGAAGATAATACCTATCTCGGTGCAATGACTGAGAATTATGTAGCGCAATGTTTTATGGCAAAGGGTTATAAACTACATTATTGGACTTCTGAAGGCAAAGCTGAAGTTGACTTTGTGTTGCAGCAAGGTACCGTAGTGATTCCTATTGAGGTAAAAAAAGGAAAACGTAACAAAGCCAAAAGTATGGGTGTTTTTGCACAAGAATATAAATCGCCATATGCAATACGCATTTCGGCTAAGAACTTTGGTTTTGAAAATAATATTAAATCAGTGCCACTTTATGCAGCATTTTGTATATAAATTAATCATAATGTTCCGAAAAGTCAGAAAATTTTGATTTTTCGGAAGATTATAATACTTTTTATCATGAAAATAGCTTTTCTCTTTGGTTCTCTAAATCGTGGTGGTACTGAAAATTAGTAGTTTAAAAGATATATTTCTAACAAATTATACAAACATCAAATCACAATGAGAATTATTCAAATAGGTCAATTTCCTCTAAACTCATCGCTAATAAAAGGTGGGGTTGAAGCCTCTATTTATGGTTTATCAAAAGAATTAAGTCAAGAACATGAAGTGTACGTAATTGATACTCCTCGATTAGAACTAAGAAATGATTTTTCAGAAACTATCGAAGGGATTAAAGTGTTTAGATTTAATAATATAGGGAATAATAATTTTGATGGGGGTTCAAGATTAATGGAAATTGTAGATTTAATAGTTCAAATTAATCCTGATTTATGTCATATACATGGTACAAATAGAATCGAATATTTAATATTAAAACAATTACAAAAAAGAAAAGTAGTTACAGCTCTTACTGTCCATGGGTTAGCTCACATAGAGAAGCAAAAAGTGTGGAGAAGACATAAAACTATAAAGAATCTTATAAAGCTTGTTTATTCAAGTGTATATGAATTTTTTATTATCTCTTCAATGAAATCAATAATTGTTGATACAGAATATGTTAGAAGTACAGTGGAACGTTATTTTTCACAGAGAAAAATATGGCATCTTCCCATTTTAAATATTATTCCTCAAGGAATCGATTCTTCCTTTTTTAATTGTAAAACACAGGCAGTTGATAGTAATATTCTGTTATCTGTGGGTGCTATAAATAGGAGAAAAGGACATCATTTGTTGTTACAATCTTTTAAAATAGCACATTCTTATAATCCTAATTTAATATTGAAAATAGCAGGAGTCAAAAGTGATGATAAGTATTTTAATCTATTAACTGATTTTATTAATG
>Ga0228535_1001333_pt1 | contig 39486 bp, 39 predicted proteins | sample SJ1metagenome_FD_168457 | JGI IMG/M metagenome (GOLD analysis project Ga0228535, IMG submission 168457) | Enriched culture of PCE-dechlorinating microbial communities from Ithaca, New York, USA - SJ1 | ecosystem: Engineered > Modeled > Simulated communities (microbial... > Unclassified | place... | reverse complement strand
TTGACCATATTATCCTTCACTCTTGGAAAGTGGCGCGACGAACAAGCGCTGCCTACGAATGCCTTATCCTCGCGCACGAAGATTCCCTCGGGGCGGCAGGCCGCCCTGTGCGCACTGTAGAAGCAAATAATAACCTGGTGACTATTGTGGAGGGGCCACACCCGTTCCCATTCCGAACACGGAAGTTAAGCCCTCCAACGCCGATGGTACTGCCTTTCGGTGGAAGAGTAGGTCGTCGCCAGGTTTTTTTATTTTCTCGCAGCCTGCCGTGCCGAAAGCGCGCTGGAGTATCACAAAGCCCGTGAGGCGGCCGTACTGCAGTGCGCCTGCATATCCTGTGTTTTGTGTCGACAGAGCAAATCCCCTAATGACTACTCTCAACGACTCATTGCACATAATCAGGAGTTGGCATATTATTTTAAAAAAGAGGTATAGCTGCTCACCATGAGTATCAGGCTTAAAATCGGCAAACAAAAACTGCTCCTCTTTCTGTATTTTGGTGGAATAATTACTGCGGGAAGCATACTTTTGTCTTTTTCTCATTATTCAGGCAGCGGCAGGATGTATTATATCGATGCGCTTTTTATTGCGACCAGCGCTGTATGCGTAACCGGCCTGAGCACAATCGATATGACTTTGTTGAGCCGCATGGGCCAATTTTTTGTGGTGCTGTTGATTCAGTTTGGCGGGCTTGGGATAATCACATTTTCTACAATCTATTTGCTTGCTCCGCGAAGAAGAATTTCTATCATAACGCGAGGGCTTGCGAGTGATTATTCTATTCCTTCAATTGAATTTCGGACAAGGAATATAATTGCGCATATAATAACATGGACAGCTGTTTTTGAATTGCTAGGCACTCTTGTTGTCCTGCCTGTTCTTCTTGAGCATGGCTATACCTTGTTCGATGCGGTTTTTCATTCGATCTCCTCATTCTGCAATGCAGGTTTTTCGACACTCAGGTCTGGCCTCGAGAGTTTCCGAGACAATGCTGTCATGAATATCATGACAATGATCTTGATAATCTGCGGCGGCCTTGGATTCATTGTACTTCAGGATATTGTCAGGAATCTCTCTGGCAAAAAACAACATCTTTCCTATCATTCGAGCGTTGTGCTGCGAACGACTGCAGCCCTTATTTTGTCCGGTGCTTTTTTGATTTTCCTGCTGGAATCGAATAACGCATTTAAAGGAATGGGCACGGGATCAAAGATAATGGCTTCGTTTTTCCAGTCTGTGACAGCAAGAACAGCTGGTTTCGACACTGTTCCGCAAGCCGATTTTTCCAGTGCCTCGCAATTTGTCACTATTATGCTTATGTTTATCGGAGCTTCTCCTGCATCCACCGGCGGCGGCATAAAAACGACCACATTTTATCTCCTTATGCTTGTTGCACTTCGATTCCGCGAAGGTGGAGGGATGCTGGTGGATCGCAACCGTACAATTATGCCCCACTCAATTGTGAAAGCAACAGCGATTTTGGTGAGAGCGGCTTTGATTGTGCTTGTTACAACCACTGTCATCCTGATCGCGGAGTCAGCCCGAGGGAATATTCTGCGTATCGAGACTGTGGTATTCGAGAGCGTATCTGCATTTGGAACAGTAGGACTTTCGATCGGGATAACGCCGCATTTGTCGACTATTTCAAAACTTGCATTGATTGCAGCAATGTTCATGGGGAGAGTAGGTCTGTTTGCGATGGCGCTACCCGTTTCGGCATTATCGCCAGAAAAATACGCGAAGTCGCCAGAAGCGGACATTTTGCTCGGTTAGGTCATTTACATTAAGGATGGAATGGTATGAGGCTGTTTGCGTTTGTGGGGCTTGGTTCTTTCGCTATGTCGATGCTGGAGCGCATCGCAGAGATTACGGATCAAATTATTGCAGTGGATGATGATCAGTCGCGCATCGAGCATATCAAAGAGATGGTATCGACGGCATATACCATGAACCTTCTCGATGAAGAAGCATTCGAGCGTGTCTTTCACGATCCTGTCGATGTTGCCGTGGTGGATATCGAAGAGAACAGCGCGGCGTTACTTCTTGTAACATACAGACTTAAAAAGCTCGGCGTGCCGGAGATCATTGTCAAATCCAATTCGGAGGAATATGAAGAGCTTTTGCGGATGGCCGGCGCATCACGGGTGGTCAATTCGGACAAGGAGGCGGCATCGAGGGTTACTCCGCTTGTGCTTTCTTCTTCGCTCACCAACTTCATGCCGATCAGCGGTGACCTTGTACTGGCGGAAGTCATTGCGCCGAATTTCGTGGTAGGGAAAACGGTGATAGAAGGAGATTTGCGTCGCGAACACCATATCAATGTGGTAGCGGTCAAATATGCATCCGAAATGAATGCCGAAAAAGAGAGTACAGGTGTATTCCATGATCTTGATGCGACATACCGCTTTAATGCGGGCGACGTGCTCCTTGTGACTGGCAAGGAAAGCGATGTATTTGAGTTCTCGAGCATTCAAAAATCAGCGGAACGCGCAAAAAAGCAGGTAAACTACAATGCATTGCTGAAGAATATATTCACCCACAAAAAGTAGACTATACGTAAAATTAGCGCTTTCCCCTGACAAGTTGATTCCTTTTTGTCAAACCATTACAATCAAAGTAGCGGCACAGGTCTTGATATACAGCCTGTGCGCTCCGGCGGCGCTTATGCTTCCGGCGAACCGCGTTGCAGACTGAATCTGCGCGCAACAGGGAGGTCCACCTATGGACATTTTTCAAAAATGTTTCGATTTCGACCTGGACAAACAGGCCATGGAAAAGGGGCTTTACCCCTATTTCCAGCCGCTCGACGGGCTTGAAGGAACCGAGGCTGTTTTCCATGGCCGCCGCCTTATCATGATCGGCTCCAACAACTATCTCGGCCTTACGATGCATCCCAAGGTCAGGGAAGCTGCGCGTAAGGCTCTTGAAGAATTCGGCCCATCGTGCACGGGCAGTCGCTTTCTGAACGGCACGCTCAAGCTGCATGAGGAGCTTGAAGCGAGGCTCGCGGCCTTTGTCGGCAAGGATGCGGCGCTCGTGTTCTCTACTGGCATGCAGACGAACCTCGGAGCGATATCGGCCCTTATCGGACGCAATGATGTGGTTATTACCGATAAGGATGACCATGCATCCATCGTCGACGGGTGCAGGCTCGGAATGGGCGAGATGAAGCGCTATGTGCATGGAGATCTTGACCAGCTCGAGCGCATTCTCCAGAAAATTCCGCCGGAATCCGGCGCAATGGTCGTTGTCGATGGCGTGTTCTCCATGGGCGGCGATATCGTGGACCTGCCGAAACTTGTCGATGTTTGTCAGCGCTATGGTGCGCGGCTCTATGTCGATGATGCGCATTCACTGGGTATACTCGGCGGGGGGCATGGAACCGCATGGCATTTTGGGCTTACCGACAAGGTTGATCTTATAATGGGAACATTCTCGAAGAGCTTTGCCTCGCTTGGCGGTTTTGTCGCGGGAGACAAGGATGTCATCAACTACATCAAGCATACCGCGCGTTCCTTCATTTTCTCGGCATCGTTGCCGGCGCCGAATGCGATGGCTGCCTTTGCTGCGCTCGAAGTCATGGAAACCGAGCCTGAGCATGTCCAGCGGCTCTGGGAGAACGCGCACTTCATGATGAAAGGCTTCCGCGAGCTTGGTTTCAATATCGGCAACACGGAGACGCCGATTATCCCCGTCATCATCGGCGAAGACGAGACCTGCTTCCGCTTCTGGAAAGAGCTCTTCGACGGCGGCGTCTACACCAACCCTGTCATAAGCCCGGCGGTGCCGGAAGGCATGGCGCTTTTGCGCACGTCGTACATGGCGACGCATACCAAGGAACAACTCCAGCGCGCGCTCGATATCTTCGAAAAAGCTGGGAAGAAGTTCGGCATTATTTGAGCCTGGTCGCGGTATTGTTATTAAGCGGCGCGCTGTCGCAATCCGGCAGTGCGCCTTTTTATTTTGTCGGCGCAATCAGCCCATGTTCCACAAAGCTGAAATATTCTGTTTCCGAGAACACAAGATGATCCAGCACCGGAATGCCCAAAATGTCTCCCGATTGCCGCAGGCGCTTGGTGCTGTCCAAATCCTCCTCTGAAGGTTCGAGATTCCCGCTGGGATGATTGTGCGCAACAATGACCGCGCAGGCCCTGTCGGTTATAGGATCGGCGAAGACCTCGCGCGGGTGGACAACTGTCTTGTTGATCAATCCCTTGGTAATTTCCCGTACCGCATTGACTTCATGGCCGCCATTTAACGATATGACAATAAAATGCTCTTGCCGCAAATCTGCGAAATGGACGAGGAGCGGGTATGCGTCCTTGGGCATGGTAATCCGCGTGCCGCGTGTCGAGAAGATGCGACGGCCCAGTTCGATTGCTGCCGCAACGGCACAGCTTTTTGCTTCTCCCATGCCGGCAATCACCATCAATTTATTGATATCGAAGGAATGCGTACTCTGGGTGATCTGGTCGAGCACTTCCCTCGCAAGCCTTCGGACCGGTTTGCCAGGTATTCCTGTACCAAGAATCGCGACCACAAGATCAAGATTCGATATGGAACCACTGCCGAAGCGCACCATTCGCTCGCGGATATCCAACGGCGAGGTGCTGCTTTCGATGCTCAGCGCTGCTTTTTCATAAGCCTGCCATTCTTCCATACTGCTGTCTCCTACAGTAAAGACGCGCGCGCAAGATTTTCTGATTCAATCCTTGGCGGTGTATTTGCGTTCTGGCATCGAGTGGCATATAATACAACAAGACAGCTTGGTGTATTAGAATTTTATCAGACGAACCACAGGAGGAAACTATGAAAAGTCTGAAGGGCACAAAAACTGAAGTGAATCTTCTTACTGCATTTGCCGGCGAATCGCAGGCGCGCAACCGCTATACGTATTTTGCATCAAAAGCAAAGGATGAAGGATTCATCCAGATCCAGCTGATCTTCGAGGAAACCGCGAATCAGGAAAAGGAACATGCCAAGCGCCTTTTCAAGTTCCTGGAAGGCGGAACCGCAAAGGTCACCGCTGAATTTCCTGCAGGGGTCATCGGTACCACGCGTGAAAATCTGGCCGAAGCGGCTGGCGGCGAGAACTACGAATGGAAGGAAATGTATCCCGGCTTTGCAAAAGTAGCGCGCGAAGAAGGGTTCGATGTCATCGCGGCTGTTTTCGAAGCAATTGCGGTAGCCGAAAAACAGCATGCAAAGCGGTACGAAGCCCTCATGGCCAATATCGATGCCGGCAGAGTTTTCAAGCGCGACAAGAAAGTAGTGTGGCGCTGCCTCAACTGCGGGTATCTCTTTGAAGGGACAGAGCCGCCCAAGGTATGCCCGGCTTGCGCGCATCCACAAGCGTATTTCGAGCTTTTGGGCGAGAATTGGTAAGAAGAAAGCCGGCGGACTGCCGGCTTCGCAAACTGAATGGAGGTTAGAAATGACACAGAAAAAGCAGATTTACAAATGCATGAAATGTGGCAATATCGTTGAAGTGCTGCATGAAGGCGAAGGCGAACTCGTATGCTGCGGCGAACCGATGAAGCTCTTTGTTGAAAACACAACCGATGCCGCAAAAGAAAAACATGTCCCGGTTCTGGAGAAGACGAAGGACGGGTGGTGGGTCAAGGTCGGCTCGGTGCCGCATCCGATGGAAGAAAAGCATTACATTGAGTGGATCGAGCTGCTTGCTGACGGCAATTCGTATCGCGTGTTCCTTGCTCCAGGGCAGGAACCTAAAGCCTTCTTCCCTGTAAAGGCTGAAAAGGTACAGGCAAGAGAGTACTGCAATCTTCACGGATTGTGGAAAGCATAGGAACGAAGCAGAATTGAAAGGAGTTTTCCATGAAGAAGTACGTATGTGATGTATGCGGCTACATTTATGATCCTGCTGAAGGTGACCCCGACGGCAAGATTCCAGCAGGCACCCCGTTCGACCAGCTGCCTGATGACTGGGTCTGCCCGATGTGCGGTGCGAGCAAGGACTCATTCTCGCCGATGGATTGAATTAGCCGCCTGAACAGGACTTTTTGCATCAAAGAGAGCGCAGCGCCGCGGCGTGTCTGCGCTCTTTTTTGTCTGCATGAGCGCGGTCGCGAATGCGCCCCCTGACCATTTGCCGTTTTCTTTGCTATCTTTAGAACTACGGAGTGAGTATGATTTCCCGCGAAGATTTTGTTTTCTGCATCGGATACGATGGCGACACCGCAATAGTTGACGCCAAGGCAAAGAAGGAATTCGGCCGCCTTTCGACTATGGAATTGGCCGAAAAGGGGCTGTACCGGGCTGCATTTGCCTCGGCTCTCTATTCGGAAAAACCAGAAGAGATGCAGAGCTTTATCGAATTTTTCAATAAAAAAGCCGGCACTCAATATACAGAGGCAGGCCAGCTTTCGAGGCTCTTCGGGGTTTATCTCGAATAGGTCTCGAAGGTGAAGGCGCTGTAGGCCGCGTTCACACTACCTGCACAATTCTGCATTTCAGATAGCGCGACTCGTCATAACCGCTCAGGATGGGGTGATCGAGATCCTGTGTTCGCTCTTCGAGGATGTGCAAACGCCGGTTCGAATCGAAGGCTGCGTCTGCGAGAACGGCATCGAACATCTCCGGCGAGAACCAATGCGAGCAGGAGAAAGTAACAAGTACGCCGCCCCGTTCCAGAAGGTGCATCGCGCGCAAGTTGAGCTCTTTGTAGCCGCGGCGAGCGCCTTCGAGGGCTGCGCGGTTTTTTGCAAAGGCAGGCGGATCGAGGATAATGAGGTCGAAGCGCTGCCCCATTTTTTCAAGGTCGCGCAGATAATCGAAGGCGTTGGCCTCCACAATCGTAATTCGATCGGAAACGCTGTTGAGCGCGGCGTTTTTCCTGAGCAGGGCAAGTGCGTCACGCGAGCTGTCCACCGCAAGCACCGAAGCCGCCCCTGCTTTGGCTGCGAGTACAGAAAAGCCCCCCTGGTTGCAGAACATATCGAGCACGCGCGCGCCGATAGCCTTGTTTGGGCTATCCGCCCACTGTGCGCGTGAGACATACTTTGCTGCTGCCGCGCGGTTGGCCCGCTGGTCAAGGAACCAGCCTGTTTTCTGCCCACCCAGAAGATCGATTTCGAACAGCGCACCATTTTCTTCAATAACAATGCGCTCGGGAACGGAACCCCACAGAACCCCGACCGATTCAGGCAAGCCTTCCAGCGCACGCACAGGCGCATCGGATCGCTCAGCAATGCCATCAGGATTAAAAACAGAGCGGAGGGCTTTCAGAATTTCTGCCTTGCGCACTTCAACGCCAAGGCTCAGAAATTGTACAGAAAGCCAGAGACCCTGTGTATCCAAGGGCGGGATGCTCTTTGTTGGTATGTCGCCCTCCGCCCGCTCGACGCCATCAGCTTGCTCGACACCATCAGCCAGCCCACCGCCTTGAGCAACCGGAGCGCCCACGAATCCGTCTACAATAAGCCCCGGCACCGAATCCGCTTCACCATAGACAAGCCGCAGGCTCAGGCGCCTTTCGATTGCAGGCTCACCAAAACAAAATTTGCGCCATTTCCAGGCCGCTTCGAACGCGCGCACAAAAAACTCTTCGTCAGCTTTCTTTGCGGTCCGTGAATACACGCGCGCACGGATTTTCGAATTCAGATTGAAAAACGCGTAGCCCACGTGGAGCCCTCGCGCGTCGCGCACTTCGACCTCGCCGCCGGGCTCCGGCTCGCCCTCAACGCGTGCGATTTCGTTGTCATAGATCCACGGGTGCCCTCGGCGGATGCGGATATCTTCTTTGGATTTGAGAATAATTGTGGCCATGGAGATACAGTAACGGTTCCGGGCCGAGGGGGGCAAGGAGGGGAACGAAAGGAAGGTGAGCAAGGAGAGGAAGGCGCAGAAAGTAAAGAAAGTGAAGAAGGCGCGGCCCCTACTAGACAAGCGATGCTTTGGTATTTCAATCTGATAGTACGTTTTGAAAACCATTCCCGGAGAGGTCCATTATGCCAAGGCCAATGAAATACAGGATAATCAACGGACGCCCCATTACAAATATATTCAAGCCCGCAGGGATCCCTCAGCGCGAGCTGGAGGAAGTCATTTTGACACTTGATGAACTGGAAGCGCTCCGGCTTGCGGACATGGAGGGGAAGTATCAGGAAGACGCAGCGAAACTCATGGGCGTTTCGCGGCAGACCTTCGGCAACATTATCGCATCAGCGCGCAAAAAGGTGGCCGATGTGCTTGTCAACGGCAAGGCGCTTCGCATTGAAGGCGGATTCGTGGATATTTCCGGTGGCTCTTTTGTCTGTCTCGATTGCCGGCAGGAATGGAACATGCCTTCCGGAAGCGAAACGCCGCATAATTGCCCTCACTGCGGAAGCAGCAATATCAGGTCGCGCACCTAGTGCCCAGATAAACTGTTATTCCATACTCGATTTGAAGAGTCCCTGCAGCCATAACGCCCTCTTTGGCATTTGACAGGACCATTGTATAGCGATATTATTGGCATATGCTAATAACTAAGCTCTCTGCTGCTGTCGATGGAAATGCATTTCTGCTGGAGCCAGCAGAAGGAGGTGAGAATGCCGTGGGTTGATGCATCGAAATGTTCGGGTTGTGGCATTTGTGTGCCAAAATGCCCTGTCGATGCAATTGCCATGAATTCAGAGAATGTTGCAGTGATCGATAATGCCAAATGCACCTATTGTGGCATTTGCTTCGATGTCTGTCCCCTCCAGGCCATACGGCCGAATTCGGAAAATCCTGCGATGCGCGGGCAAGGCATGGGGCGAGGCCTGGGCGGCGGTGGCGGCCTGGGTAGAGGGCAGGGATATGGGAGAGGTCTTGGCGGCGGAAGAGGCGGGAGGTAGCCCATGTATGCGTACGGCCCGGTTCCATCGCGCAGGTTCGGCCGATCAGTCGGTGTAAGTCCGATTCCCGAAAAAACATGCAGCTACTCGTGCGTGTATTGCCAGCTGGGCCGCACAAAAACCCTGACAACAAAGCGGCATAGTTTCTTCCCAAAAGAAGCTGTGTTTGCCGATATCGAAAAAGTGGTGCGCGCGAATGAAGGCAAGATCGATTATATAACCTTTGTCGGAGATGGCGAGCCTACTTTGAGTCTTGACCTCGGAGCTCTAATTCACGAATGCAAACAGAGCTTTCCTTACAAAGTGGCAGTGATCACGAATGGCTCGCTCTTGTGGATGGAAGATGTGCGTCAGGATCTACGCGAAGCCGATGTGGTCAATATCACCATGACAACGAGCGATCCGGACACCTTCAAGGGTATGCACCGGCCGCACGGTAGTATTCGGTTTGAACAGGTCTGGCAAGGCATCCAACAGTTTGCCGCAGAGTTCAAAGGGCAGATCTGGGCTGAAATCATGCTCGTCGATATGGTCAATACCGATACCGAAGCCATGAAAGCTTTGAAAGCTCTCATCGACAGCGTCCATCCGGAGCGAACCTATGTGATGGCTCCCACAAGGCCTCCTGCCGAGCCATGGGTACACATGCCGCGACCGGAAACTATACTCGAAGCCCTTGCGCTGTTCGGCGGAGAAAATGTGACGCAGCTTGAAGAAGGCAGTTTTGGGCTGGATGAATTTCATAGCGCTGAAGAAGCTATCTCTGAAATCTGCAGGCGCCACCCCCTGAGGATTGCCCAGGCACGAACCATCGAAGCATACTTCGCACAGCGAACGCTCGACCGCCTGGTCGCAAGCGGAAAATTCAAAATTGTCAGCTATCAAAACCGCAAATATGTGCTGCCTTTCGAATTTGTCTTTGGGAAGCAGGAACAAGCATATAGCTAGCGAAAGGAACGTAATCTTGACAGTCACTATAATGAGCGGCAAGGGCGGCGTTGGCAAGACAACGGTGGCCGTCTCGTTCGCGACACAAGTCGCCCGGTGTGGTGAGAAAGTGCTTCTTGCTGACCTCGATGTCGAAGAGCCGAATGCGGCCTTTTCCTGCAAAAACAGCGTAAGGATTCGGTCGATGCAGTTGTGTACAGGCCGAAATGGAGGGAGGACCTCTGCATTTTTTGCGGCAAATGCCAAGGCTTCTGCAAATTCAACGCAATCGCAGCACTCCCGAAGTACGTTATTGTATTTCCGGAACTGTGCCACAGCTGTTATGCGTGCTCGGACCTTTGCCCTGCCTCCGCGCTTCCCATGGTACCGGCAAGAATCGGCCAGATTCAACAATATTCCGTCAACGAGAATCTTGTTTTTATTGAAGGACGCCTTGATATCGGCCAGGAAATCGCCTCAACCCTAGTGAGACAGACCCGCGACAAGGCCTTGCGAGAAGCGCAGGCCGCAGGCATTCATTGGCTTGTTTTCGACGCGGCGCCTGGAACCGCCTGTGCCTCGCGGGAAGCAATGATCAAATCCGACGCGGTTGTTCTCGTGACAGAGCCAACCCCATTCGGCCTGCATGATATGAGCCTTGCATTCCGGCTCGTAAAGGCAAGCCGCAAACCATGTGCTATTGTCATCAATAAAGACAGCCCCGGGTATGCAGGCATCGAGAAATTTGCGAATGAGGAAAAGGTGCCCATCATCGCTCGGATACCTTACAACTCTGGACTTGCGCAGTCGTATTCTGAAGGCAACCTTTCCGCCCGAATATTCCCGGCTCTGAATATTCTGTGCGAAAGTGTGTCGTTTTGATGCCATAGAAAAGAGGGGTTCGAAAAATCGAATCGAAGCAGCTTCGTGCGAAGGTTGCGGCTATTGCCCACGCGTATGTTCTTTCAATGCAATTTCCATGGTCGAGCGCAAAAGCGGTGATATTTTCACTGGCCAAAGCAGGTTTGATAGCGCAATAGTCTATGCCGAGCTATCCATTGGGGCTGAGAATTCAGGCAAACTTTCGACTCAGGTGCGCCGCCTTGCCGATGAAATCGCGGAAGAAAAGGATGCCGAGGTGATTATCATCGACGGCCCACCGGGTGTCAGCTGCCCCGCGATCGCCGCAGCGACAGGTGTCAATTACATTCTGTTCGTGTCAGAGCCCACGCTTTCCGGTGTATCCGACCTGGAGCGCGCAATGGAAATGGCCAGAAAGCTGAAAATTCCTTCAGGTGTTCTTGTCAACCGGGCGGATATCAATGAGGTTCTGAGCATACAAATCAAAGAAATAGCGATACAGGCTGGCAGCGATTTCTGGGGTGCCATTCCTCTCTCCTCTGATTTTGTGCGCGCTGTGCGTAATGGCAAAACAGTGCTGGAAGAAACAGATGACGAGCGCATAACGTCAGTTTTGACGCAGACATGGTGCTCGATATTGGAACGATTTCAAAAATGGCAATAACGGCAATTATGACTAAAACAACTATGGGGGTCAAATTGAAGATCATATTCAGCGCAAGCGAAAACAAAGGCAAGGATTCATTACTCGATAACCGCTTCGGCAGAGCCGCAGGTTTTGCTGTATACGAAGAAGAGACAAACCAATGGTCGTGGATCGACAACGCGAGCAATGTCAACGCGGCAGGCGGCGCGGGCGTCCAGGCTGGACAGGCGGTGGTGAATTCAGGCGCAGAGGTCTATATCGGCGCCCAGCTCGGCCCCAAAGCCATGGCTGTTCTTGCAAGAAGCACGATGAAGCTCTTTGCAGGCGTCCCCGGCAAGACCGCCCGGGGAAATTATGAGTTATTCAAGGCCGGGAAACTCGAAAAAATAGAATAGCAACCTAGTAAGCGTTATGCTATTGAACCTGCCAGCCCCCTCGTATACCATACACTGAGCATGAAAAAGCCATCGATCATTTTTCGCTGTTCGGCGTGTGGCCACGAGGAGCCGAAATGGCTCGGGCGCTGTCCGGAATGCGGCCAGTGGAACACAATGCTTGAAGCAAAAACTGCGGGCCGCTTCGAAAAAGACAGTTCCGCGTTCTCCCTGCCGCTTGAGTCGGTGGATCCAGCGCTTGGTACGAGGGTGTCTTCGGGAATTTCCGAGCTCGATCGGGTGCTGGGCGGTGGTTTTATGCGCGGCTCGGCCATTCTTATAGGCGGCGAGCCTGGCATCGGCAAGAGCACGCTGCTTCTGGAAGCGAGCGCGAAGCTCGGCGCAAAGGGCAAGGCGCTCTACATTTCGGGCGAGGAATCGGCGGCGCAGATTCGCCTGCGAGCCGAGCGCATAGGAGCGCTTTCGAAACAGATCGAGATTTTCTGTGGGAATGACCTGCACGCGTGTCTGTCGGTGATGGATTCGGTGCATCCTTTGCTCACGGTGGTCGATTCGATCCAGACCATCCATTCGCCGGAGGCGGGGGCGGTTCCTGGCACGCCGAACCAGATCAAATTCTGCACGCAGGAGCTTGTGGAGTGGGCGAAGAGCCATGATTCGATTGTGGTGCTTGTGGCCCATGTCACGAAGGACGGGATGATTGCTGGTCCGAAAGCAGCCGAGCATCTTGTCGATGCCGTGATCAGTTTCGAGCAGGCCGAGAATGCCCTGCGGGTGCTGCGGACGAGCAAGAATCGCTTCGGCTCTTCGGATGAGCTCGGGTTTTTTCTCATGGGCGAGAGAGGCCTGGCTGAATTGCCCGATCCATCAGGCATTTTCATGGTGCGAAGGGAAGGCCAGCTGCCAGCGGGCATTGCGGTGGCGATTGTGCATGAAGGCTCTCGGATTTTGCTCGCTGAAGTGCAGGCGCTCACGATTCCATCGAAATCGGGCATCATGCGGGTCTATTCGGACCGGATCGACCCGCTGCGCGTATCGCGCATCGCGGCGGTGCTTGAAAAGCAGACGCGGCTCGATTTTTCGAGCCAGGAAATCTATGTGAACGTGGCGGGGGGCTTGCGGCTTACCGAGCCAGCGGTCGATTTGCCGCTTGCCTGTGCGCTGTATTCCGCGCGGACAGGGCAAGCGCTTCCTCTGGGCTCGGCGATTGCGGGCGAACTTTCACTCGCAGGAGAAGTCCGGCCAGTCCGCTCGATGGACAGGCGCGCGAAGGCAGCAAGCCAGCTCGGGTTTGAGCGGATTATCGGCCCTGGCGTGCTGCTTCCCGGCGAAGGGCTCTCAAAAGGTACGCTTTCTGATCAGGCAGCACGCGCTGCCCAGCATGCTTCTCAATCTTTCCGCTGGACGCGTGCTTCTTCTCTCAAGGATACGCTCCGCCTGCTCTGGAACCAGGAGAATCGAACATGAAATGTATACATAATAACGAACGAATCAGCGGGCTTGTCGTGCCGCTTCTCTCGCTCAGGAAAAACAAGAGCGCCGCGTGCGGCGTATTTTCGGATTTGACGGAACTCGCCAAGCTTGCGAAGCAGTGGGGCCTTTCACTCATTCAGCTTTTGCCGCTCAACGATACAGGGAACGGCACCTCTCCATATTCAGCATTGAGTGCGTTTGCTTTGCACCCGATCTATATCTCGCTTCCAGAAGTTCCCAAAACAATGGAATCGCTGGGAGCCCCGCTCGCTCAATCTGCAATCGATATACTCAAAAAGGCCGAGAACAAGCTTGCGCGCGCCCATGCCGGAAACAAACGAGTTGCCTTCGAAGCAGTGCTTTCGGATAAGCTTGCCGCGCTTCGCTCGGTCTGGGATGAGAGCCAGGAATATTGCCGCCCGCTCGCCGAACTCTTTGCAGCGCAAGAAACCTGGGCCAAGCCCTATGCCTGCTTCATGGCCCTCAAAGAAAAATACGGCCTCGCCCCCTGGTGGGAATGGCCCGAATATCGCGATGTCACGCCTGCCGATATCGAAACCCTCTGGGACAGCAGCGAAACCGGCGAAGAAGCCCGTTTCCGCCTCTGGCTGCAGATTCTTGCGCGCGAACAGCTCAAGGATGCTGCGCATTCTGTTGCCGGGATGAGCATCGACATCATGGGCGACATCCCCATACTACTCGCAAAAGATTCTGCCGACGTCTGGTATAACCGCGACATCTTTATCCTCAATTCCCAGGCTGGGGCGCCGCCCGACATGTATTCGCCGCGCGGGCAGAACTGGGGTTTTCCGCTCTACAACTGGGACGCTCTCAAGGCCGGGGATTATGCGTTCTGGCGTCAGCGGCTTGCCTATGCCGACCAATTCTATACAAGTTATCGAATCGACCATGTGCTGGGCTTTTTTCGCATCTGGGCGATCAGCGCATTCGAAAGCGAAGCGTTTCTAGGCGAGTTTGAGCCTTCTGAGCGCTTGGCGCGGTCAGAGCTTTCTGCCCTTGGTTTTTCTGACGAGCGGATTACCTGGCTGTCAAAGCCGCATATTCCTGAATGGAAAATCCAGAACATGGAAGCCCGTTGCATCGATGCATTCAATCGCGCAGAGGGCGCTCCGCACGTTTCTCAAGCGGGAGATACCAAAGCCAGCGCGGATCGCAGGATATCCCTGGAGCAGCGTCTTGACCACCTGCGCCAGGCTTGTTTTGCGCGCATCAAGAATGAGCCACTTTTTCTGTTCAGCCCCCAAATCCGCGGCAGCGCCGATATCAACTCAAAAGTGGCCGCCCTCAAAGGCGATTTTCCGCAGGCAGCCAGCGCCCTGTCAGACTACGCGCGGAGCATGTGCGAATGGTGGACCGACCGAGCTCTCTACGAAGTCGAGCCCGATCGTTTTGTGTTCACCTGGGAATACCACAACACCACGAGCTGGAAGAGCTTGAGCATGCAGGAACAAGAAGCGCTTGAACAAAAAGCCGCCGAGCTTGCTTCGAAGTCTCTCGCCGTGTGGGAAGCGCGAGGGCGCGAACTTCTTTCGATGCTTGTTGCTTCGACTGGCATGCAGCCCTTTGCCGAGGATCTCGGCGCAGTTCCCCCCTGTGTGCCGAAAGTGCTCAAAGAGCTCAAGATTCCTGGCTTGCGCGTTCTGCGCTGGGAGCGCGAATGGGATAAGCCCGGCCAGCCTTACATTCAGCTCGAAGCCTATGAGTCTTTGTCGGTCGCCTGCACTTCCGTGCACGATTCTTCGAGCATGCGCCAGTGGTGGGAAGAAGAGGCTGACCGCGCACAGCTCTGGGCGATGTTCAAAAAAATGGCAGAAAAGGATGCGCTGCTCAGTTCTCTGCTTGCGAATTGCTCGCAAGAGGCGCCAGAAGCACTTGAGCCATCGGCTGCTGCGGTGCTTGTCCGGGCCCTTGTCCTCTCTGCCTCGAATGTTGTGGTGTATCCCCTTCAGGATATTCTTGCCTGTCATCCTGAATGGCGAGAGCCCGATGCCAGGGATGAGCGCATCAATGTGCCAGGCACAACGCTCCCATCTAATTGGAGTTATCGCGTCCGCGAAAACTTGAGGACGCTGGCAAGTGACAAGGATTTTGCCGCGTTTGTGTCGAGAATCGCTGTTCGGGGAGCCTCGAAGTGAATTTTTTGCAGCAAAATGTGAGAAAAATCGCTCGCACGACCCTCAAGCGCACCATCGACACTTCATGGTTTCTTATAAAAATCATGGTGCCAGTGAGCCTTCTAGTCACCTTGCTCGGCTGGAGCGGGCTTCTTGCAAAAATAGCTGTGGTTTTGCGCCCACTCATGCGCCTTCTGGGTCTGCCAGGCGAAGCAGCCCTTGTGTACATCTCCGGCGCCCTCCTCAACAATTATTCCTCGATCGCTGTCATGAGTTCCATGAATCTGAGCCTGAGGGATGCAACCATCCTCGCAGTCATGTGCCTCATCTCGCACAACCTGCTCGTCGAGACGGCCGTTATGAAATCCATCGGCTCTTCGGCGCTGAAGATGGCCCTCTTGAGGATTGGCACTGCGATTGTTGGCGGTTTTCTGCTCAACCTCATTCTTCCGGCTTCATTTGCCCAGATACAGCTGTTCAGCGCTTCGGCAACTGCTAATAGCGCATTCTGGCCAACGATGGCTTCATGGGCGCTCTCGACGCTCAAGCTCACTGCAAGGATTATCGTGTACATTTTGGCGCTCATGTTCGCCCAAACCCTGCTCGAACAATTCAACCTTATGGAGTGGCTCTCGAAGTGGCTCGGCTGGCTTATGCGCTTGTTCGGCCTCGAACCCTCGATGGGCTTTATGTGGATTGTCATCAATATCGTGGGCTACGCGTATGGCGCGGGCATCATCAAAGCTGCGCGCGACGAAGGCCGCATGACCCTGCAGGAAGGTGACCTTTTCAACCACCATGCGGCGATTTCCCATTCGCTCCTCGAGGATACCGTGCTGTATGCGGCGATTTCGATACCGGTGCTATGGCTTATTGTACCAAGGCTTGCGCTGGCTGTTGTTGTTGTATGGGGTGAGCGGCTCAGGCGCTACTTATTCAGGCGCTCGTTGAAGGCCGGGGTGGTATAAGAGATAAAGAGAGCGAATTGCAGGCAAAAAAATTGCAGCGGTGCACGGAACGAACCATGGCGCACTCAGTGCAATATTTTCAGGCCATATTTTGTGTATGCATCGGCTTTCCCATCCGATGACAAAAAGAAATAATCCGAAGTGATGGCTTGCCAGACAAGGATGCGGTCAAAGGGGTCTCTGTGCTCTATTGGCAGCCTGTAGAATGAGATGAGTTCGTCGTTTGTAAAAGTGCGGCATCTAAGGAAGCTGTTTTCTATTTCGCGATAGAGATCTTCAGGGCTTATTCCCTCGAAAACAAGCTTCCCAAGGTTATATTTGATCGAGATTTCCCAGAGGCTTGCTTGGCTGTAGAAGATTTCGTTGTCTTCCGCAAGAATGATATCCATAAGTCTTTTTTCTATTCTATACGTATCGAGGAATGCCCAGAGCAAGTAGTGGGTGTCGAGCAATATGTTCATGAGTTCAATAATTCCTCATCGGAGATGGTCCAATCCTCACTGATCCGAATTTTTGCCTTGCCTTCAAGGGTCCCCAATTTTCTTTCTTTCATTTTTTTGTACTGTTCAATAGGCACGATAACCGCTATAGTTTCTTTCTTTTTCCCGAAGGTAATTCCTATCTCGGAGCCCGCCTCGACTTCCTTGAGGACAGAGGAAAATTGAGCTCTGATTTCGGCGACTTGGAACGTTTTCATAATGGTAGTATATCGAATTAATACATAATGGTCAAGTTGTACATTTATCATGCCCGCGCGAGCCCCGCCGCCCACAGCGCAGCAAAAATCTCAGGCTAGATTCCCGTAAACGTGAGCCAGCCACCGATAATCCGCACCAGGCCAATCGCTCCTGCTATCTCGAAAATTGCGAGCACGAAAAACAGCGCAGAAAAAAGCCAGGGAAGGGTCGGGCGCCGCGTAGAGCCAGCATTCGCTGTTGTTTGAGGCGAAGCAGGCTGTGTCTGGTCCGGTGCTATGGCCTCTTCTTGCAAGTGCGTGCGGCGGCGATTCAGGATTACCCTGAATGAGAGCGCCGCGAACAACAGCCAGACAGCAGCGCCGATCAATCTCGAAAAGAAAGGAGAAGAGGCATCAAAGCTCAAAAGCGCCATTCCAGCCTGGGCAGCCAAAGCAGAAATGCGCGAAACCGAGCCCAGCATCATCACGATACCGAATGCGACAAGCAACAGGCCCGAGACAATGCGAATGCCATTGCCATGTTTTTTCAGAAAGCCCAGAAGCGGCGAAAGGCGTTCAAAAAAGAGTGCGCTCGCGATAAACGGGATTGCGAATCCTGCGGAGTAGGCAACCAGAAGGAGAGCTGCGGCTGCAATGTTTGCATTTCGCGCTGCCATCAACAAAATCGATGCGAGAATAGGCCCGATGCACGGCGACCAGCCAGCTGCGAACGCTAATCCCATCAGGAAAGAGTTAACCTGACCCCGACCTTTACCTGCGAATTTCTGGATGAGCCGGGCATCATTGTTCAGAATCCGGATAAAATCGAACATGATGTTGAGCCCGAGCACAATGACAATGATTCCGGCAATTTGCCCGAACAGTCTCGAAGCCCCGGCGCCTGCAAAGCTCATGCCACCCGAGAAAATGATGCCCAGCAGTGTAAATGCGAGCGTAAATCCGGCGGAGAACATGAGGCTTGCAGTGAGTAGCTTTGCCCGTTTTTGCTGGCCCGAAAGCTCTTTTATCGTAAGTCCTGATAAAAGAGAAAGATATGCAGGAAGCAGCGGAAGCACACAAGGAGAAATAAAGGAGACAAGTCCTGCTGCAAAGGCAGCGATCAGGTCGGGTTGATTCATTTGCGCGCAAGCTCCTTCATGATGCGCACAAACTCGGGATTGTCGTATTCAAAACTACCGATAATTCCCGCGATGAATTTCCCATTCTTGTCGAGAATATAGGTTGTGGGGATGCCGCGGGATGCATACAGCGCGGCAAGGCTGTTTTTCGGGTCGACATAGACAGGGTAGGTGATCTTGTTCTGTTCCAGAAACGTTTTGACGCTGGCAGGAGGCTCGCCAAGATCAATTGCCATGATTTCGAATTTTTCGCCTTTCATGGTTTCGTGAAGCTTCTGGATGGTGGGGATTTCCTGCTTGCACGGTGGGCACCAGGTTGCCCAGAAATTGAGGAGAGTGATATTGCCTTTGGTGGAAAGGCGGCTTTTCAGGCTCCCGTTGATTGCAGCAACACTGAAGTTGGGCTGTTCGAAGGGCTGGTCGAACACATAAAAACCGAGGGCCTCGAGGCCGGAAGCGTACCATGGCCGCGTTTCGGCAGCTGCGGCAGGCTGTGCGGAGGATAGCACAATAATCAACGAAAGCAGAATGAATGATGATGATTGAAAGATCAATCTGGAACTGAGCGGGCGATTCTGGCTGGTTGCCATAGTGTCTCCTGTTCTTGGCTGCGCTATGTACGCGCCTTTTTTAAGTCAATCAGTTGCGCGGGGCGTGTATAGACACAAGCGATCGGCGCAACGCAACATATAAAGTTTAATATATAATAAACAATTGGGCAACTGAGTTACAGGGTTTGAAGGAAAGATCAAAATTTTACGTAAAATTTTTTGTTACGTTAAGTTTTTGGCGGCGCCTTCGCCGTGCCGTTGCCGCTTTGCTCCGAAATCATTACTATTCAATCGGATCTTTTTAAATTGATGCAAGGAGTCCTTAAAAAATGAAACTCGCAGAGCCGCAGACTACCGAAACCGAAGCCAAACGGCCCGAAGAACCTTTGAGCGAACGTTTTCTCAAAACCCGCACTGTCCTTCTTGTCGGCGAGGTCGACAAAGATCTTTCCGAAAAAGTGGTTCGACAGCTCTTGCTGCTCGACAGCATGTCCGAAGAACCAATCACGCTGCTTATCGATTCCCCGGGCGGCGATGTCTATGCCGGATTCTCGATTTTCGATGTGATCCGCTTTATCAAAGCGCCGGTGCGCATTGTCGGGATCGGTCTTGTCGCTTCAGCCGCAGCGCTGATTTTGCTCGCGGTGCCCAAGGAGCGGCGCTTTGGCCTGCCCAATTCGTCGTATCTGATTCATCAGCCTCTTTCGGGGATGAATGGAGTCGCTACCGAAATCGAAATTCATGCGCGTGAGCTCGAAAAAACGCGCGCGCGAATCAATGAGATCATCGCCGAAGCAACCGGGCAGCAGCTCGAAAAAATCACCAAAGACACTGACAGGGATTTCTGGATGAATGCGCCCGAAGCGATGCAGTATGGGCTTATCGGCAAGGTGATCGCCTCCAGAAACGAACTTATATAGAACGAAAAAGCGAGCGCCCGCCCCTTCAAATTTGAAGCGCAGAGCATGCCGGATGCGTCTTCCTTATGGAGAATAAGGAGGAAGTGTGCGTCCGGCATTTCTTTTTTTCGCAGCAATTGCCATGCTTGTCATCAGTTGCCGCTGTTCGCTCGGCTCTGTCGATCAGGCGCAAGAAATTCGCATTGTTTCGTACAATGTCCACAATCTCTTCGATGCCGAGGAAAGCGGCAACGAGTACCCCGAATTCAAGCCATCAAAAGGGAAATGGACAAAAGAGCTGTATGCAAAACGCCTGGCGAGTGTCGTCGAAGCGGTTCGATCGCTTGGCAAGGGCAAAGACTCAGGCTCCGCGCAGGCCCGGGATCCTGATATTCTCTGCGTCCAGGAAATCGAGAATGAAAAAGTGCTTGCAGACCTTGCAGAGCATTTCCGCAAAGGGGCTTATCGATATTGGGCGATAAGCGGACCGAAGGACAGCATCATCCATACAGGGGTTCTTTCACGCTTTCCTGTGACAGCAATGCACACCCATTCGGTAATGGATGCGTGGGGATTTGGTCCATTGCGGGATATTCTCGAGGTCGAGCTGGATACTAGCGGCGCAACAAGTGACGCAGACCGCATTTTGCTCCTCATCTGCCACTGGAAATCCAAACGGGAAGGCGAGCAGGAAACCGAATCCGCGCGGCGCGCCGCCGCAGCTTTGTTGACCCAACGAATTCGCAAAATTGAATCGGAAAGGCCAGATTTGCCAATTATTGTGTGCGGCGATTTCAACGAGTCGCCGGATGAATATCTCAGGATAAGCAGGCGCTATCCTACTGCCCTGATGCCGTTTGAATCTGGCTCTCCGCCTCCGGCTGCTGAAGGCGAGCCTCTCTGGGTCTCCCAAAGTTTTTTGCAGCCCGGTGGTTCATCACCCGATGATGCATCAAGAGTAGCGCTCTATAGCCCATGGGCAGAAAAACCCGATGGGTTCAGCATTGCCTATCGCGATAAGCGTGAGCAGTTCGATGGATTTCTTCTGAATGCAGCCTTACAGGATGGAACTGGGCTCGAGTATGAAGGTTTTTGTACTTCTGAATCGCCTGTTCTCTTCGATGCATCCGGCAAACCTTTCGAATGGAATGGCACTTCCGGCTATTCTGATCATTTGCCTGTCTGCCTTGTTCTTCAGAAAAATGCCGGGCAAGCCCGGGCCCCCCACTAAATGTATCGATGCAATATAGTCAATATAACTTGATGAAGCGTAATTAATAATTGCATCCGGAAATAACGTGTGCTAATCTTGCTTCCAGGAGGCATATATGGTTTCGGGTGTTGTTGCGTTATTGCTTTTGTTGCTAGCGGTAATTCTCATTATCATCCTGACGGGCAGGTACAAGATGAACGCCTTCCTCGTACTGATAGGCGTTTCTTTTGTCTTCGGACTGCTCATCGGTCTGAAGCCGCTGGATGTCATCGCGGGCATTAAAAATGGGTTCGGCGGCACGCTGACGAACATCGGCATTGTCATTGTGGCGGGCACCATTATGGGCACAATTCTCGAAAAAACAGGCGCAGCGCTTTCCATGACACAAGCTATTCTCAAGCTGGTCGGCAAATCCCGTGCTCCGCTCGCGATGAATGTCGCAGGCTACATTGTTTCGATTCCAGTGTTCTGCGATTCGGGATATGTCATTCTGAATCCTCTCAACAAGGCGCTTGCAAAGGAATCGGGCATTTCGATGGCTGTCATGGCGGTCGCCCTTTCCACGGGCTTGTACGCGACCCATACGATGGTTCCGCCGACTCCCGGCCCGATTGCAGCAGCGAGCGCACTGGGTGCGGATCTCGGGAAAGTGATTCTGCTAGGCCTCATTGCTGCAATCCCGGCATCACTGGCAGGGCTTCTCTGGGCAACAAAATTTGCGAAGAGGTATGAAATCGAGCCGGAAATTCACGAGACCTATTCGGAAATTGTGAAAAAATTCGGCAAATTGCCAGGAACTTTCCTGTCGTTTCTTCCAATTGTACTGCCCATTGCTCTCATTCTTCTGAAAAGTGTGGCAGAATTCCCTTCGAAGCCTTTTGGCGATGGCGGTTTCCGCATCTTCCTCTCGTTCATTGGCGATCCCGTCACTGCGTTGATAATCGGTGTGCTTGTTTCATTGCTTCTAGTACAGAAAGGCGAACTGAAGAACGCTATTTCTGGCTGGATGGGTGAAGGCATCAAGGAATCAGCAATAATTCTTGTCATAACCGGCGCAGGCGGCTCATTTGGCCAGATTATCAAGGCAAGCCCAATCACTGAATTCATCAAGACAAACATGGCGGGCATGCAGCTCGGAATCTTCCTGCCATTTATCATTTCAGCTGCTCTCAAGACAGCTCAAGGCTCATCAACCGTCGCGATTGTGACCACTGCCGGCATCATGGCTCCTTTGCTGCAGACACTCGGCCTCGATCCGGCACTCACCACGATTGCCATTGGCGCTGGTTCAATGGTGGTCTCCCATGCAAACGACTCCTATTTCTGGGTTGTATCACAATTCTCTGGAATGCCAGTAAATATCGCATACAAGGCATATACTTCCGCGACCGCAATAGAAGGCGCAGTCGCCTTCATTGCCATTCTCATATTGTCCTTGTTCGTGCATTGATGTAGTCTTTGAGGCCGATGAACAAGCTGTATGCAACATTGTGCGAGCGATTCGGCCTCAATGCCTACATTGCAGGCGACTATGCCAAAGCTGAACGCTGGTTTCGAAAACTTGAGCAATCGGAGCCGAACTCGATTCGCGTACTTCGCAATCTTGGGGTAATTCTCCTAGCCCAGGGCAGGTCCGAAGAAGCCGAACGCTATTTATTAAAAGAAGAAAAGCTGTATGGTTCTTCGTTCTATCGACATTCAGCGCTTGCCGATCTTGCATATGCGACCGGAAAAAGAAAAGAAGCGGAACGACGCTATCGCAAAGCGCTTCAGGAGCCAGAATGTGCCGAAGGAGGCAAGGCTTTCCATATGAGGCTCCTTATGGAAAAGCGGCTCACAATATGCGAAGATGAAAAAAGATTTGCGGCCACCAGAAAAGCCATGGAGCTTTTCAAACAGGCAGAAGATCTGAGAGAAGCTGGTGCTCATGAGGATGCAGTCGCCATGTTTTTAAAATCGTTCGAATTGGATGAGACAAACTGGCCAGCGCTGAACAATGCAGCTTCAATCCTTTTCAATAAGCAGAGCAAGCCCGAAGAAGCGAAGCTGCTGTTCGAAAAAGCATTCGAACTTTCGCACAGCATCCAGGTAGCCCGCAATCTCGAGCTTTGTCAGCAAGCGCTCAATAGAACAAAAAAGAGGAACTCATGATGAATACAAAAACTATGCTGAACCTGCGGAAAGATGCCGAAGCGATCTTTCGGGCTGCAGTGGAGCGAGTGCGCCCCGAGCGCCTTTTTTCGTATAGCCTGTCGCTCGATGGCTCGAAGCTTGTTGTAGGCGATGGCCAGGCCGTGCGCGGATACGATCTCGACAAGTACGAGCGAATAGTGCTGGCTGCTTTCGGCAAGGCATCGATTCCAATGGCTGCAAGCCTTGCTGCACTTCTGGGTGAGCGGGTTTCACAGGGGCTTGTTATCACGAAAGCTCCCGAAGGAGGCCAGCCTCTGGCGTTCGATCCCGAAACGCGCACGCTTTTCGCCGAGCGCTCCATCCATATAATCGAAGCAGGACATCCAGTACCGGACCAGCGCTCCATGCTCGCAGGCAAGGAGATGCTTGCGCTTGCCTCGCAGGTGCGAGAATGGGAAAAGCGGGGCAGCCACACGCTCGTATGCGTGCTCATATCCGGAGGTGGAAGCGCTTTGCTCAGCAGCCCTGCTGAAGGTTTGACGCTTGAGGACAAGGCCGCAGTGACGCGCCTCTTGCTCGCATGCGGTGCGACCATCCATGAAATCAATGCTGTGCGGAAGCATCTTTCGGCGATAAAGGGCGGGCTTCTGGCGCGTGCGCTATTTCCAGGCGAAACACTCGCTCTCGTGCTGTCGGATGTGATGGGCGATGATCTGGATGCCATCGCTTCCGGTCCGACTGTGCCGGATACCAGTACCTGGCAGGATGTAAAGGCTATTTTCGATCGGTATGGACTCTTCGACGCATTGCCCGAACCGGTGGTTCACATAATTGAGGCAGGCTGCGAAGGCGAGCGCCCCGATACTCCAAAACCGGGGGACCCAATCTTCAGAGCTTGTTCAACGATACTGGTAGGTACCAATTTTCATGCAATTATCGAGGCGGAACGCAAGAGCAAGGATCTCGGGTATCACACGCTGGTCATAGGCACGCGTCTTTCCGGCGAAGCACGCGAAATCGCTAAGGTGTTTTCGGGCGCTGTCCAGGATATCCTGCTCCACAAGATTCCAGTCGCCACGCCTGCCTGCATCATTGCGGGAGGCGAAACGACCGTGACAATTCGCGGCCACGGAAAGGGCGGGAGGAATCAGGAGATGGCGCTCTCTTTTCTTGAAGAGCTTGCGCACTATCCAGCGGCATTGCGTGGTCAACTCGATCGAATTGCATTTCTCTCCGCGGGAACCGATGGAAACGATGGCCCCACCGATGCAGCCGGCGCATTTGCTGATGCCGCGGTTATCGAACGCGCAAAGGCGCACGCCTTGAATCCTGCTCACTATCTCGCGGAGAACGACTCGTACACGTTCTTTGACAAGGCAGGAGCATTATTCAAGACCGGCCCGACCGGCACGAATGTGTGCGACATACAGATTCTCATTGTAAAATAGAAAATTACTCAGGAGAAACATGATGAAATCAGACTCGCAGCTAAAGCTTGCGGTCCTTATCGATGCGGATAATACGCAGCCAGCCATCATCGACGGGCTTCTGGCCGAAATTGCCAAATACGGAATAGCCAGCGTAAAAAGAATTTATGGCGACTGGACAAACCCGAATCTCCGGGGATGGAAAGAGCGGCTCCTCGAGTATGCCATTCAGCCTGTCCAGCAGTTTGCCTACACAACCGGTAAGAATTCCACGGACAGTGCGATGATCATCGATGCGATGGATCTGCTCTATACCGAAAATCTGGACGGCTTCTGCATTGTATCGAGCGACTCGGATTTTACCCGCCTTGCCGCGCGTCTTCGTGAAGATGGCAAACTGGTGCTCGGCTTTGGCCAGCGCAAAACTCCAAAGCCCTTTGTTGCAGCATGCGACAAATTCATTTACACCGAAATCTTGCAGGAAAATGTGGGTGAAACTGACGAGGAGCGCGAAAGCCATCCCGACAAGGATGCCGCAAGCAAACGTGCCGCCGCCCAACCCGACATAAAAGATGACAAGAAGCTCAAAGCGCTCCTTCTGAGCGCCGCCGAAGAAGCTGCCGATGAATTCGGATGGGCATACCTTGGAGAGGTTGGCACCTATATCGCCAATCGGCTGCCGGAATTCGACCCTCGAAACTATGGATTCCGCAAACTCGGAGAGCTCATCAAGGCGACAAATTTATTCGAAATAGATGAGCGTACGAACCCCATGGTGCCCGGCAAGCAGGTGTATTTGCGTATAAAGCATAGGGGGCGGAGCTAACTACTTCTCGCGGCGCAACAGGCATTAGGGGCGCGGCTGGCATCACTACTCCGCTGCGCTGCTGTGCTGCCCCGCTGCGGCCGCCGACCCGCCGCCTCGCCGCGCCCAGCGCCTCAAGGCTAAAACCCCAAAATTGTGGTGCGGTTTCTTCTGCCGATTTCGGCGAGCATCGCATAGGTCGCGCCCGGATCCGAAACGCCCGGGTTCGGGACCAGCGATGCCTTTTGTGTATTTTGAGCCTCTTTTGGGTCGACCATCATCGCTCTGCGAGCATTTGCATACTCGATAGCGAACTGGTTCATCGAAAAATGCCTGAAAAGCCACACGCGCTCGCGCAATTCGAAAGGCGCCCCAAGGCATAATGCGCGCAGCTCTTCAGCCCAAGGTCGGAAAATGCCTTTGGGCCTGAGCTCGCCAATACCCGATACCCACAACGGACACTCAAGGATTTCTAGCAAATCGAAGGCAAAGCGCGCCATTTCTCTTTGGCTGTCAACCAGCAGGCCTGCAAGCTCATCGCTGCGCGACCCCGCAGAGCGCACGAGTAGGCGAAGTTCCGCAGTTTTCGGCGTGTGAATTGGCGTCTTGTTGATGATAAGCGTTGAAGACCTGAAATCGATTCCCAGATTTTCCCGGAACCACGATACCGCGAGTTTCCCTGATTGGCCAACAAGGTAGCGGTGATTTTTAGCCTTCTGTTCCTGAATGCCGGGATTGTCCGCAACGATGATAAAGCGTGGCTCGGACTTGGCAGTGATATCTTCCAGCGCGAGATTGTAGACGACAGGGGTTTCCAGATCTGCCTCGTAGTAGCCACGGGCATTGTATACTGTTCGCTGGGCTTCGAGGATCCACTGCGCATTCTCTGATATCGACGAAATATAAAGCCGGATTTTTTCGCGCACATCGCAAAAGCGCGCGAATTGCGTATCGGTCATGTAATATCCTTTGGCTCGCCCTTGCATATTACGGCTGCTTTAGCGCAGGCGCGGTTCAAAAAACGTTCGAAGCATGCTATTCTGCCATTATGAGAGTTTTTTCTTTGATTGCAACGACTCTTGCGGCGGCGTTTGTCTTTGCATCGAGCTCGGCGTGTGCCGCGCAGAAAAACGATACTCTTTCCAGGTTGCCTGCCGATATACGCGCTGAAGCTCAGGCGGCGCTGTCGGCAGTGCGTCTTGGCGATGAAGACCGCAGCCGCATCGCGGCGGCAATCAATCAGGCGCCTTCGGAATTTGCGAGCCTTTTTCATGAAGTGCGCGCAGTCATGAATGCAGACCCGAATCTTTTGCGCCGCGTGGACAAGACGGTTGCGCTGCCTGCTTCTTTCATTCCCGGCGACCTTGTGTCGCTCGATGGCGCCTTTCCGTATGCGGTTTCGAAAAAAGGCATGATGCTCCGTAAGCCTGCGCGCGAGGCGCTGGCGCGCATGGCAGAAGCCGCCCGCAAAGACGGTATCACGCTCGTTGTCTCGTCTGCGTACCGCTCATATGAGTACCAGAAAACAGTATTCGAGCGCAATGTCAAAGAAATGGGCAAGATCGAAGCGGAGCGGGTATCTGCTCCTCCCGGCATGTCCCAGCACCAGCTTGGCACCGCCATAGATTTTGGCTCGATAACCGATGCATTTGCCGAGACTGCTGCCAGCAAGTGGCTTGCGGCGCATGCTTCCACATTTGGCTTTTCGCTTTCCTTCCCGAAAAATATGGAAGAGGTGACCGGCTACCGTTGGGAGAGCTGGCACTACCGCTATATCTCGCCCGCTGCGGCGCAGATGCAGGATAGGTTCTTCCTCGGCGTGCAGCAGTATCTCATCGAGTTTCTTTCGGGGGTCTGACCCCCTTTTTTAAATATTTAAAAAAGGGGTCAGACCCCATTCCAGAATGTCGGCGACCGCGTCTTCTTCGTTTGTTCGAGCCGAAACGAAGCGGGCGATCGCGCGGATCTCGTCGGCCGCATTCGCAGGGGCGCATCCCCAGCCTGCTTTGAAAATCATATCGTAATCGTTCCGAGCATCGCCTATTGCAAGCACTGACTCCATATCAAGCCCGAGCCGCGCAGTGAGGCGCTCGAGCGCTGCTCCTTTGGTTGCACCCTTAGGCAATATTTCGAGAAAATAGGGTTTTGATGTCACAATCTCTGCCCGATCGCCGATGCGATTTACAAGACCCTGGTAAAGAGCCTCGATTTGTTCAGGCTCACCGCACACCAGAATTTTGGTTTGATCCTCGCTCAGGATTGTGTCAAAATCGCGGATGACCTCGAGCGGCTGGCCTGTGAATTCCTGATCCATAATCGCCCATTTGTTCATTCTGTTACAATAAATTTTGCCTCCGATATAGAGCTGCCATAAATATCCTTTGCGCTCAAGGTCCGAAGCCACTTCCTTGCAGAAGGCTGCAGAGAGTTTGAGGTCTTCTATCAACCTGCCCGAGCTGGCGCGTATGAGCTGCGCTCCGTTCGAGCCGATGAGATAATCGCCTCTGCGGTGAATAAAAAGCTCTTCTGCGTAACGGCGCATGGAGTGGTAATTTCTCCCCGACGCGAGCACAATATGAATTCCCATATTCTCGGCCCATTGCAATGCCCGCTTGTTTTCTTCCGAAATAGTGAGATCAGCGCGCAGCAGCGTGTCATCGAGGTCGAGCGCGATGAGCTTGATCGGCGCTGCTGGTTTGTTTCTGTTCATATGTACCAGTTATACAAGGAAGAGGCGCTTCGGTTAAATAGGGCGAAGGGCCAGCGTCGACGGTCCGCAGCAATCAAATGCGCCCAAGCAAAACACGGCAAGCTGCCGGCGCGCCGATAGCCGCTACTTCACCTTTGCGCGCTCTTGAAGTAGGCTAGCGGCAATGGCCCCGCAAGAAAATCACGAAAACAGCGCAGCCCGCGCATCGACGCCGGAAACAGCAGCATCGACGCCAGCACCGACGCTGGAATCAGATGCCGCATCGGCGAAAATGGTGCGAAGCGCCGGCATGCTTTCGGTGCTGACCATGATTTCGCGAGTTCTTGGCCTTATCCGCGAGATGACGAAGGCGCGCTTTCTCGGCACCGGGATATATTCCGACGCATTTACTGTTTCCTTTATTATACCGAATTTCACGCGGCGCCTTTTTGCGGAAGGCTCGATTACCGTCGCGTTCATTCCGACCTACAAAGGCTATCTCCATGCGCAAAACGACGAGGAGACGCGTACCTTTCTCTCCGCGAGCCTGACGGTTCTGACTATCTGTGTCACCACAGCTGTGGCGCTGGGAATTGCCCTTGCCCCATGGATTGTCAAGCTTTTTGGTTCCGAACCGGTTGAAACGGCGCTGCTCACCAGGATCATGTTTCCTTTCCTCGCTCTTGTTTCTTTTGCTGCGCTTCTGCAGGGAATCCTGAATTCGCATGAGATTTTCAATCCTTCGGGGCTTGCGCCGATTCTGTTCAATATTTGCTTTATCGTGGTTCCCTGGCTTGTCGGGAGCAGGCTCGGAAATCCTGCGCGTGCGATGGCTGTGGGTGTTGTGATTGGTGGGCTTGCACAGGCGCTCGTGCAGCTGCCAGCGGTGCTCAGGCTGGGAATACGTTTCGGATTCATGAATCCAGCGCGAGCGTTCCTGAACCCGGGCATGCGCAAGGTGTTTGCGCTCATTGCGCCGACGATTCTTGGCATGGCGGCATATCAGGTGAATGACCTGGTAAGCACAGCATTTGCGTCGCGGGCAGGCACAGGGGTTGCCTCAAGCCTCCAGTATTCGCTGCGGCTCCAGGAATTGATTCTCGGCATTTTTGCAGTTTCGGCGGGGACGGTGCTCTTGCCGCGCCTTGCGGATGCAGTTCGGGAACATGCCTGGCGCGACTATTCCAGCACGCTGGGGCGGACAATGCGTTCTCTTCTTCTGCTCACAGTGCCGGTTGCAGTGTTTTCCATGGCTTTTCCGGAGCGCATCGTTACCTTGCTTTTCAAGAGCGGAGATTTTACCGATGTGTCGGTGCGCCTTACCGCAAGCGCTTTTTTCTGGCACCAGACGGGGCTTGTATTTATAGCGATGAACAGGCTGATTGCGCCGGCGTTCTATGCGCGAAGTGATACAAAGACGCCGACATGGGCGGGCATCGCGAGCTTTGGCGTGAATGTGGTGCTGGTTCTGGCGCTCGCGTTTCGGTTCCAGGGGCCGGGCATTGCGTTCGCGCTTTCGTTTTCAAGCGCGGTGAATACCGGACTTCTTGTGTGGGCCCTCATAAAGGGAAATATCGAGGGTGTGCGGCATGAGCTGTGGGACGCACTGAAGTATGCGCTCAGGATGGCAATTTTTTCGGCCGTTGCGGTTGTGCCGGCTTTGTTTGTCGACAGGGCGGTGTACGCGAAGGTTGCGGACGCCCACTCTCGATTGATAGCAGCCGGCGTCCCGCTGGTTGCGGGGACGGTTGTGTTTGCGGCGGTCGGCATTGCGCTCCTTGTGTTGACAAAAGATTCAGTAGCTGCTTCAATAACCAATGCATTCTCTCGAAAAACCCGCGGGAGAGGTAGATAGCGATATTGACATATCCCTCATCGAGTGATATATTCGCCAAGCTCTATTTTGCGCCCCTGTAGCTCAGTTGGCAGAGCATATCCATGGTAAGGATAAGGTCAACGGTTCGATTCCGTTCGGGGGCTCGAATTCATTTTTGATTATCCCGGCGTGCACGATTGTGGATCGCCGCGAAAGGATTGGGAGCCATGGCATCCAAGAAAAAGCAGAATGTAGAGATTATCGCCCTTCAGTGCACCGAGTGCAAGCGTCGCAATTATACAACCAAGAAGAACCGCAAGACGACGCAGGACAAGCTCGAGCTCATGAAATACTGCAAGTGGGACCGCAAACACACGCTGCACAGGGAAACAAAAGTAAAATAAACTGTTTAGGCCAGTAGCTCTAATGGTAGAGCGCCGGTCTCCAAAACCGGATGTTGTGGGTTCGAGTCCTACCTGGCCTGGGTTTGAGAATGAACGCAATACGCTGTGCATGCGTACAGCGAAAAAGCGAAAGGGGACCAAGGAGCCGCCATGAAGAAAATCATACAGTTTTTTAAAGACAGCTATGCGGAACTTGCAAAAGTGGTGTGGCCGTCCAAAGAGGATGTAATCGCCTCGACAAAGATTGTAGTTATTTCAACAGTCGCGGTGGCCCTGGTGCTCGGCCTCATCGATTTCCTCCTTGTGTTGGGAATCGAGGTCGTTTTCCGATAAGGCAGAAAAGGGATGGCAAAAGCCTGGTATATTCTTCATGTTTACTCTGGCTACGAGAATAAAATAGAAAAGACAATCCGCATGCTCATCGACTCCGGTGAGCTTTCTCGCGATATAGTCACAGATGTGAAAGTCCCTGCCGAGGAAGTGGCCGAAATAAAAGACGGGAAAAAGCGCACGGTTTCCCGCAAGATTCTGCCTGGCTATATTCTGGTGGAGATGGATCTTCCTGAGAACGGCTGGAAAGCGACCTGCGCAATTATTCGGAATATTACAGGGGTAACCGGTTTTGTCGGTTCCGCTTCCAACGTGAAGCCTGTGCCCATCACCATGGAAGAAGTGAAGCGCATTCTTCAGCGCACGGGAGAGCTCAAAGGCGAGCGGCAAGTCCACTTCCGTCAGACCTTCACTGTGGGCGAGCAAGTCAAGATTATCGAAGGTCCATTTGAGTCCTTCTCCGGCGTTATCGATGAGGTGAACGCCGAGAAAAGCAAGATTAAAGTGAGCGTTCAGATCTTCGGCAGATCCACGCCGGTCGAAGTCGACATGGCGCAGGTCGAGAAGATGTAAGCAGGTGCCCCGCCGAGGGGTCCAGTGATCTTTGTACAGCGGCAGGCCGGTGTTCAAGCCGGCATGCTTCTCAGATAAGGGGTTTATCCTCCGAAGATGGGAGTTTCTGCGCGACAGGGACGCTACCCCGGCTCGTAGGAAGTCGGGTATACCACAATAGGAGAACGGCTATGGCCAAAAAGAAAATTACTGCAATCGTCAAATTGCAGTGCCCCGCCGGCAAAGCGACGCCAGCTCCTCCCGTAGGACCCGCCTTGGGTCCTCATGGCGTTTCTGCGCCCATGTTCTGCCAGCAGTTTAATGACCGCACGAAGAACATGGAGCCAGGTCTTGTCATCCCGGCAATTATTACAATTTATCAGGATAAGAGCTTTACATTTATCCTGAAAACGCCTCCTGCCAGTGTGCTCATCAAAAAAGCCTGCGGCATCGAGAAGGGATCAGCGCTTCCTCAAAAAGACAAAGTGGCAAAGCTTTCGAAGGCGAAGCTCGAAGAGATCGCGAAGCTGAAGCTTCCGGATCTCAACGCAAACGATCTTGAAGCCGCGAAACGCATCATCGCAGGTACCGCCCGGGCTATGGGCGTTGAAGTGGAGTGGTGAGATGAAACACGGCAAAAAATACAAAGAAGTCGCGAAGAAAGTTGATCCTTCGCAGGCATATGAACTGGGGGCCGCGTGCGCTCTGGTCAAGGAGCTCAAAACCGCCAAGTTTGACGAAACTGTCGAAGTGCATATCAGGCTCAACCTCAAGAAGAGCCAGTCAGTGCGCGACACAGTGGTTCTTCCACACCAGTTCCGCGGCGAAAAACGAATCCTCGTCTTCTGCCGCCCCGAGCGCGTAAAAGAAGCCCTCGAAGCCGGCGCCACCTATGCGGGCGATGCCGAACTCATCGAGAAGATCAAGGGCGGTTGGCTCGATTTCGATATCGCGGTCGCAACCCCCGACATGATGAAAGATGTCGGCAAGCTCGGTATGATCCTTGGCCGCCGCGGCCTCATGCCGAATCCCAAAACCGGCACGGTCACCAACGACCTCCCTGCGTCGCTCAACGAGCTGCGCAAAGGCCGCACCGAATACCGCACTGACAAGTCAGGCATCATCCACCTGCCGGTTGGCAAGGTTTCCATGGAGCCAGAAAAGATCGCCGAGAATCTGAACACGCTTGTCGAAGAAATTAGCCGCAAGCGTCCTGCTGATGCCAAAGGCGATTTCATCGCTTCCATATACTTGACGCCGACTATGGGGCCGAGTGTCAAAGTCGTACTCAACAAGTCGGAAAAGAGGTAAGACTATGGCCATAAAAGCATCAAAACTTCAGCCCAGGAAAATCGAAGCCATAGGCATGCTCAAGCAGATGATCTCCGGTTCGAACGATTTCATCTTCACCGAGTACCGCGGCCTCACCGTGGAACAGATCACAAGCCTTCGGCGCCAGCTTCGCGAAAAAGGCGTTGAGCTCCATGTGGTAAAGAACAATTTTGCTCGGCTTGCATTTGAGGAATTGGGATTTTCGCAGGATGTGGCGCCTGTGCTTACCGGTCCTACCGCCGTCGCATTTGTAAAAACCGATTCCAACGAAGTGGCGAAAGTCCTGCTCGATTTTGCCAAAGAGACGCCCGCGCTCGTCATTAAGGGCGCAATGGTCGGTCGCCAGTTCATGGATTCTCATCAGGTCGAGGCTCTCAGCAAGCTTCCTGGCAGGAATCAGCTCATCGCGATGCTCATGTCCGCGATGCAGGGCCCGGCACAGAACCTCGTGTATGTCATCAATGCGATACCGACGAAGCTGGTTCGCGTGCTCAAGGCTATCGAGGAGAAAAAGGCGCAGGAGAACGCATAACTTGCGTGTGCGTTGTACGCTGGCAAGAAGCACGAACCCGTCCAGCGCTGCCGCATCGTTTTAAAAATTGATTCCGTCAGGCTTCGGACGCTGCCGTTCCTGTCGGAATTCGATAAAAAGTCCGTTCGTTGTGGCGGGCTATTATGAAACAAGGAGAAGATAATATGGCAGCATTGACAAAAGAGCAAATCATCGATGCGATCGCTTCGATGACCGTCCTCGAGGTTTCCGAGCTTGTAAAGGCGATGGAAGAGAAATTCGGCGTCACCGCAGCCGCCCCTGTGGCCGTTGCCGCCGCTCCCGCTGCTGGCGCAGCAGCCGCCCCTGTCGAGGAAAAGACCGAGTTTACCGTCGTCCTCAAGGGCAACGTGCCTGCCGACAAGAAAATCGCCATTATCAAGGAAGTCCGCGCTATTACCGGGCTTGGTCTTAAAGAGGCGAAGGATCTCGTCGAAGCTGGCGACAAGCCGCTCAAGGAGAATGTCTCCAAAGAAGAAGCCGAAAAAGTCAAGAAGCAGATTGAAGCTGCTGGCGGCCAGGTCGAGGTGAAGTAATCGCACTGAAAATCGAGAATGCGATGAATCCGGCGGGGACCATCAGGTCCCCCCGTTTTCAGGATGCATTCCCGGGCGCCATGCATGCGCCGCACAGGGGATGCCTCCTGATGACGGAAATGAGAAGGCGTTGCAGCGGAGAGGCAGCAGCGCATGGACCTTTGACCCGCGCGCATGGGCGCGCATGGAGGGGTGACGGATGGCGTATACCGAACAGAAGATCAAGCGCATATACATCGGGAAGGATTATCGGGATGTCATGGACATTCCCGATCTGATCGATATTCAGGTTTCTTCCTATGAGCGCTTTCTCCAGCGGGATAAGCTCAGAAAGGGGGAGCCGCTCGATTTGATCGGTCTTGAAGAGGTGTTCAGGGGCACCTTCCCGATCGAAAGCCCTTCCGGCGATCTCGTAATCGAATACGAGCATTATTCGCTGGATGAGAAAGCGATCAAGTACTCGGAGCTCGAGTGCAAACAGAAAGGCCTCACATACTCGGTTCCTCTCAAGGCAGTCATCAACCTCGTGTTCAAGAAGACAGGAGAAATTCGCCAGAAGGAAATTTATTTGGGCGATATTCCTCTCATGACCGACCGCGGCACGTTTATCATCAACGGTGCAGAACGCGTCATTGTCTCGCAGATCCACCGTTCGCCCGGCGTTGTGTTCAGCCACGAGAAAGGCGTATTTTCTGCGCGCATCATTCCGTATCGCGGTAGCTGGCTCGAGTTCGAAATCGACCAGAAGCACGACCTCATCCATGCAAAGATCGACCGCAAACGCAAAATTCTCGGCACGCTCTTTCTGCGCGCCATTGGCATCCAGACGCGTGAAGACATCATTGCCGCCTTCTACACGACCAAGCAAGTTGAGCTTTCGGAGAACCAGACCGAAAAAGACGCGCTCGTCGGCAAAATCCTTGCCAAGGCAGTGTACATTGAGCTGGATGGCGAGAAAAAGCGCCTGTTTCGTGCTGGCGACAAAATACATCTCCATGAAATCGATGAGCTCATCAATCTCGGCATTGGCTCCGTGGAAGTGATCGATTTCGACGACGAAAAGTCATTGCACAACGAGATGATCCTCAATTGCTTCGAACGCGAGGATGTCAAGCTTGTCAAAGAAACGCCGGATCAGGACGAGCCTACCAAAGAAGACGCGATTTCTGCGGTCTATTCCGTACTGCGCCCCGGCGAGCCCATATCTCTGGAGAATGCCGAGCGCGATCTGCACAATATGTTCTTCACTGCTCGCCAGTACGACCTCGGCTCGGTCGGCCGCTATAAACTCAACAAGAAATTCGATTTTGACTTCAAGACACTGACGCTCACCAAAGACGACATCGTCGCGACAATGAAGCACCTTATCAATGTGTACTACGGCGAAGCGAACGTGGACGATATCGACCATCTTGGCAACCGCCGCGTAAGAGCAGTAGGCGAGCTCATGTCCAATGTCATGAAGGTTGCATTCAGTCGCATGGAGCGCACCGCGAAAGATCGCATGACCGGCAAAGACCTCGAGACCGCCAAGCCGCAAGACCTTATTACCATCAAGCCGATCGTAGCAGCGATCAAGGAATTCTTCGGCACATCCCAGCTTTCGCAGTTCATGGACCAGGTCAATCCGCTCGCCGAGCTCACCCATAAGCGCAGACTCAATGCCCTCGGTCCGGGCGGCCTCAACCGCGATCGCGCAGGTTTCGAAGTGCGCGATGTTCACTACACCCACTATGGGCGCATGTGCCCCATCGAGACACCGGAAGGACCGAATATCGGCCTCATCGTGTCCCTCGCGACCTACACAACAGTCAATGACTATGGATTCCTCGAGACTCCGTACCGCAAAGTCGTCAAGGGCAAGGTTACCGACGAAATCGAATACCTCTCCGCAATCGATGAGGACAAGTACTACATTGCCCAGGCATCTGCGCGCATCGATACGGCAGGCAAATTCCTCGATCAATCTATTTCATGCCGCCACCAGGGCGATTACACTATGCGCCGGCCAGACGAAATCCAGTATATGGATGTCTCGCCCAAGCAGATCATTTCAGTTTCGGCGGCTCTTATTCCCTTCCTCGAGCACGATGACGCCAACCGAGCCCTTATGGGTTCGAACATGCAGCGCCAGGCTGTGCCGCTTGTGTTCACCGAGCCCCCGCGCATCGGAACGGGTATGGAATGGAAGACCGCGTACGATTCCGGCGTGCTCATGAAAGCCAAACGCACCGGCACAGTGGAATTTGTCGATGCAAACCGAATTGTCATTCGCCCTGACAAGATGGAATCGCCCGACGATACCGATGTGTACCAGCTCATCAAGTATCAGCGCACCAACCAGGACACCTGCTTCAATCATCGCCCGATCGTCAAGCGCGGTGAACATGTGCTGAAGGGGCAGGTAATTGCGGACGGCCCGGCGACAAGCCAGGGCGAGCTTGCCCTTGGCCGCAACATCCTCGCAGGATTTGTGCCTTGGAACGGCTACAACTACGAGGACGCGATCCTTATCTCCGAGCGCGTGGTCAAAGAAGACCTCTTTACGTCGATCCACATCAAGGAATTCATCCTCGAAGTGCGCGACACCAAGCTCGGCCCCGAGCGGATCACTCGCGACATTCCGAACACCAGCGAAAAAATGCTCGACAACCTCGATGGCGAAGGCGTGGTGCGCATCGGCGCCAAAGTGAAGAGCGGCGATATTCTCGTCGGCAAGGTTACGCCCAAGAGCGATACCGACACAACTCCCGAATTCAAGCTTCTCAACTCGATATTCGGCGAAAAAGCCAAGGATGTCCGCGATTCATCCCTGCGCGTGCCGCATGGCATCGAGGGTACGGTCATCGATGTCCAGCGCATGTCGCGCGCCAACAATGACGATCTCGCGCCCGGCGTCGAAGAAACCGTCAAAGTGCTTGTCGCCGTCAAGCGCAAGCTTAAAGAAGGCGATAAGATGGCAGGCCGCCACGGCAACAAAGGCGTTGTCGCCCGCGTGCTTCCCGTCGAGGACATGCCCTATCTCGAAGACGGCACGCCGCTCGATATCTGCCTCAACCCGCTGGGCGTTCCTTCGCGGATGAATATCGGGCAGATTATGGAGACCGAACTGGGGTGGGCAGCCAGTACTCTGGATGAATGGTACGCATGCCACGTCTTCCAGTCGCCTTCGCAGGAGCAGATCGAAGAGAAGCTCCAGCAGGCGGGGCTCCCTGTTTCTTCGAAAGTCATGGCGCGCGACGGCAAGACAGGCGAATATTTCAAGAACCCGATTACGGTCGGCGTTGTGTACTTCCTCAAGCTGCACCACCTTGTCGACGACAAGATGCACGCGCGCTCGACCGGCCCGTACTCGCTCGTCACCCAGCAGCCGCTCGGCGGAAAGGCCCAATTCGGTGGCCAGCGCCTTGGCGAAATGGAAGTATGGGCGCTCGAAGCCTATGGCGCGGCGAATACCCTGCAGGAGCTCCTCACCATCAAGTCGGACGACATGACCGGCCGCTCCAAAATCTACGAGGCGATTGTTAAAGGCGAGCCGCACACTGCAGCCGGCATCCCCGAGGCCTTCAACGTCATGGTGCAGGAACTGCGCGGCCTTGCGCTCGACATCAAGGTGTACGATTCGAAAGGGAAACAGATACCGCTCACAGAGCGCGATGAAGATATTATCAAGAAGCAGAGTGGTGCATTCTGAGCGAACGAATGTGCCATGTAATTACGCTCCGCAGTATGCGCTGCGGGGCGCGCGGCATAGAACATGCCGATCGCCCGAGGGGGTAGCATGAGAGATATCCAGGATTTTGACAACATTTCCATCCATCTCGCCAGCCCGGAAATGATCCGTGCCTGGTCATATGGAGAGGTCAAGAAGCCTGAGACAATCAATTACAGGACACTAAGGCCGGAGCGCGATGGCCTTTTTTGTGAACGCATTTTCGGCACAACCAAGGAATGGGAGTGCTATTGCGGAAAATTCAAGTCCATCCGGTACAAGGGCGTCATCTGCGACCGCTGCGGCGTCGAAGTGACCAATTCCAAGGTGCGCCGCGAGCGCATGGGACATATCGAGCTGGCAAGCCCGGTTTCGCATATCTGGTTCTACCGTTCAGTGCCGAGCCGGATGGGGCTATTGCTGAACCTGCCCATGGCCACTCTCAAGTCCGTGCTGTATTACGAAAAATACATTGTCATCGATCCAGGCGAGACCGAACTCAAGAAAATGCAGCTTCTCACCGACGAAGAGTACCGTGAGGCGATGGACCGCTACGGCGGCGCATTTACCGCAGGCATGGGCGCGGAGGCTATCCGCTCTCTTCTCGAGCAGATCGACCTTGACAAACTTTCTCAGGAACTCAGGCAGAAAATGATCGAGCGCGGAGCGAAAGCAGACAAGCGCCTTCTCAAGCGCATAGAAATTGTCGAGGCTTTCCGCTCGTCCGGTAACCGCCCCGAGTGGATGATTCTGACCGTCATTCCTGTCATTCCGCCAGAACTGCGCCCCATGGTCCAGCTCGACGGCGGACGCTTCGCGACCAGCGATCTCAACGATCTCTATCGGCGCGTCATCAACCGCAACAACCGCCTCAAGAAACTACTGCAGCTCAATGCCCCCGACATCATCATCTACAACGAAAAACGAATGCTGCAGGAAGCAGTGGATGCACTCTTTGACAATACTCGCCGCCGCCGTGCGGTCAAAGGCGCCGGCAACCGCCCGCTCAAGTCCCTCGCTGATATGCTCAAGGGCAAGCAGGGCCGCTTCCGCCAGAACCTGCTCGGCAAGCGCGTCGACTACTCGGGCCGTTCCGTCATTGTCGTAGGACCCGAGCTCAAGATGTGGCAGTGCGGGCTGCCGACCAAAATGGCCCTCGAGCTCTTCAAGCCCTTCATCATGAAAAAGCTTGTCGAGAAGGATGTCGTCTACAACATCAAGAAAGCCAAGATGCTCGTTGAGTCCGAAACGCCAGAAGTCTTTGCAGTGCTCGACGAAGTCGTCAAGGAACACCCCGTGCTCCTGAACCGCGCGCCGACCCTGCACCGTCTCGGTATTCAGGCTTTCGAGCCGATCCTCGTCGAAGGAAAGGCCATCAAGCTGCACCCGCTTGTCTGCAAGGCATACAACGCAGACTTCGACGGCGACCAGATGGCAGTCCACGTGCCGCTTACCCATGCAGCGCAGGCAGAGTGCTGGACTCTCATGCTTTCGAGCCGCAACCTCCTCGACCCTGCGAGCGGAAAGACTATCGTCTATCCCTCCCAGGACATGGTTCTTGGCATCAACTTCCTAAGCCGCCACAGGCCTGGCACCAAAGGCGAAGGCAAGCGCTATTCCTCACCGGAGGAGCTCCTGCTCGCATGCGAATATGGCGCGTGCGACTATCAGGCATTGGTCTATGTGCAAACCCCCAAAGAGCCTGTCTGGGACAGCTATGCCAAACCTGCAACGCTCAACGGCAGCAAGCTTATCAAAACGAGCGCAGGCCGCATCCTCCTCAACGAGGCGCTTCCGAAAGAAATTCCCTATATCAATTATGCCTTGACGGATAAGGACATCCGCTCGCTCATCGAGTATGTGTACCGCACGAATGGCCCGTTCATCACGGTCAATATGCTCGATACGATCAAAGAAATGGGCTTCAAGTATGCCACATTCTTCGGCGCGACCATCGGTATGGACGATATCGTCATTCCCAAAGAAAAAACCGAAATGATCGAAAAGGCCAACAAGGAAGTCGAGGCAATCCAGCAGCAGTACCTTGCCGGCCACATCACTCAGGACGAGCGGTATAACCGCGTAGTAGAAGTCTGGTCCAAGACAAACGAAGAGTTGACCGCTGTCATGATGAAGACCCTCGAGAAGGACCGCGACGGCTTCAACAATATTTATATGATGGCGCACTCAGGTGCGCGCGGAAGCAAAAACCAGATACGCCAGCTCGCAGGTATGCGCGGCCTTATGGCCAAGCCCTCCGGCGATATTATCGAACTGCCCATCCGCTCGAATTTCCGCGAAGGCTTGTCGGTCATCGAGTTTTTCATCTCGACAAACGGCGCACGCAAAGGTCTCGCCGACACCGCGCTCAAGACTGCGGACGCTGGCTACCTGACACGAAGGCTTGTCGATATCGCGCAGGATGTCGTTGTCAATGATGACGACTGCGGAACAATCAATGGCGCCATTCACACCGC
>Ga0228535_1001331_pt1 | contig 39568 bp, 32 predicted proteins | sample SJ1metagenome_FD_168457 | JGI IMG/M metagenome (GOLD analysis project Ga0228535, IMG submission 168457) | Enriched culture of PCE-dechlorinating microbial communities from Ithaca, New York, USA - SJ1 | ecosystem: Engineered > Modeled > Simulated communities (microbial... > Unclassified | place... | reverse complement strand
AAAAATGGACTTAGTTTACTATCATCCAAAAATTAGATTCCTAAGGAAATAAAGCATAGCACATAACAATGATACAAATAATAACAGAGTAAATAGTAAATTCAAGGGTTGTACGCTTCAACTTTTTTTGTATTTTTGACAGGTAGATACCACGCTGTCGGCTACTATTCTTTTTCTCGCCGTTAGCCGTCAAGGGAAGACAATACTTTACGGATGTGAAAAAATGAATAAAAAACAATGACATGAAATACGACAAGAAGAAATACAAGATCTGGAATTGGAAAAGTCCGGTGATTTTGCATTGGATTATTAATCCAGGACTTGTAATTAATGAATTGATTTTAGGACAGACAATCCCAAAAGTAATGTTAATCGAACGGGAAGGGAAAAAACCTTTCTATCAACGTTCATTGATTCCTTGTTCTCATTGTGGGACTATGCATAGCGGACTTAAATGGTCATCGCAAAATAGAACTATGTTCAAAAACTGGTTCGGTTATTACTGTGACAATTGTGGTGAAATAATTCCTGTACAAAGAAACTTGACATCATTGATAGTACTGGTTTTGACTTTTCCGATTTGGGGATGGTTTAGAAAAGCATTAAAACAAAACTGGTTAAACAAGCAACCCGACAGATATAAAAACATTAATCTTGAAATTTCGGAAACGAAAAATTCGACTAAAAATTGGTTGAAATCAGGCCTCTTCTTTGGACTGTTTATGTTTATTACAATGCAAATCCTTTTCCCATTGATTAAAAATAAGGATATTACTCAAAAAAGTATTTTGATTGGGATACCATTATGGTTAATTTGTGGACTTGGCTGGGGATTGACTATGAAATGGTGGATGAATAAGAAAGGAAAAGGAAACAGGGTCCATAACACGCGGTCATAAAACATTGGTAAATAAATTTTTATTCAAGTTTTGCCTCTCGCACCAAGGTCTGCAGTACCTTGACAGTGGAAGAGCTCCGAAATCCCTGATGTTTCATATCCCTATCCGATATAAATACAAAATATTTTCACATTAATAATTATTCACGAATATTGCAAATCGGGTATCAATGAAAGTTATATTTTTATAGCGTTAACAAAAGATTGATAGAAATGACAACGGAAAAACTTGATGAATTAAGAAATGAGTTATCAGTTAAATCAAAAAATGGGATTGATTTTACTTTATCAGCAAGTATAATTTGGCTGGTAATTGCTTATTTATGGACACTTAAATTCAAAGCGTATGACAGATCTGTACTTGTATTCATAGCAGGTGCCCCACTTCTTCCAATGGCACTTTTCTTTTCCAGGATACTAAAGACCAATTGGAAAATCACAAATAATCCCTTACAACCTTTAGGACTTTGGTTAAACTTTGCCCAATTGTTTTATTTTCCGTTTTTAATCTTCACAATGATTAAAATTCCAGAGTACTTTATTATGGTTTATGCAATCATTACAGGTGCTCATCTTTTTCCTTATGGATGGTTTTATAAGACAAGTTGGTATTCAATATTTTCCGGGATAATTGCTATCGGCGCTTTATTACTTGGACTTAATTTGTCATTTGAAAAAATGTATTTGATTGCGCTTTTTACAAGCGTTTCGCTGTTCATATTAACATCGTTTTTGTATTTAGATACTACTAAAAAACTCAAACAGGGAAAACTTTAAATACAAACGGCAGCGAATTGTTATTCCGAAGATTAGTTATAAATACCAGGATAAGATGAAACGACTTTTGAGACTTCCGATTTATGTACTGATTCTTGCAGGACTCTTAATTTCAATGACGGAAAAGCTGATAATGGTTCTTCAATTGCGACCTATGATAATTGGTATTCCACCGGTTATGGAGTAAATGTATTTGTCATATATAATGAGAAAGGAAATGCCGAAAAGACGTATAAACTTGAAGTGATTACTCCATTTCCTTTGAATGACTATTCTATGTCAATTTCATCGTTGTATTGGAGAAAAGATGCCCGCTACATCGATAATGACAAAATTGAAATAGTTTTTGAGTCAGATGATAATAGAACAAGCAAACGGATTTATAATTTAAAAAGATTAGAATTTGAAGAATAACATCCCATAACACGATGTTATCCAGCATCGTAAAACAACCGGCAACCAAAGACAACAGGCTGTAAAAAATAAAATTTTACAATGGAGAATAAGAATAACGAACAGAAAAGGTGCGACACCTTTCGCACAGACTTTTTTCACGGGATAAAAGCAGACTTGAAAGTTGATGGCTTAATAGATACTGGTTACAATTCTAACTACGGACAACAAAAAAACAAAAAATATCTTCTTGACAGCGACATTAGACGCTGCAGTTTGGGGAGCAGAACTTGCCTTTGGAGACGGACGGGAAAGAATATACTTAGTAGAACCAACAGGAGAAATTGAACATGACCCCGACTTAACCGACAAGAAGTTTCCTGGAAATTCTACACAATCTTTTCGTTCAACTCAACCATTCAGAGTTGTTGGAGAAGTAACAATACCCCCTGAAATTTGTACCATAATTTAAGCAAAGATTAAACCGTAAGAAAATGCAATCCTTCGAACGTTGAAAGATTGAATTTATGATAACAACTTAAAAACAATTACATGATGAAAAGAATGTTCTATTTATTAATTACAGTCCTACTTTTTTCTAATTGCAGTCATCGCATAGTTCGAACCGGATATCATATTAAAAAGTCCGATTATGTCACATGTGATGTGATAATTAAAAAAAACATTTCAATTGCGGACACATTAGCGACTAAGATTGGAGAAGTTAAACTTGGCGATTCAGGTTTTTCAGTAGCATGTAGTGAAGAACATGCCATCAATATTCTGAGAGGCGAAGCTTGTGCTATCAATGCGGATTTAATAATAATTACAGAAGAAAACAGACCTGACCTTTGGAGTTCCTGTTACAGATGTCGTGCTGAATTTTATCGATTCAATAAATCAGATAATAACAAAGACATCAAAAGTGACGAAATCTATGATCCAAGAAATATACAGGACAGAGTTTCAGGGGATAGATTGAAAAATACAGCAATAGCAATTGGTTCAACAGCTATAGGATTTATTATTGGATTATTACTATTCTTATGACAATAAACAAATTTGCAAAATCAGCAGGACGAAAGCCATAACGATATCGACACGTGCATATCCGGGTAAGAATACTACCTGGACCTCTAAAACCATCATATCCCCCCAGTCGCGAAAATTAGAGCTTGTATGTTGCGGATCAGACATTTTGCCTAACGGCAGACAACCGTACTCTCCGGAAAAAACAGATGTCGAGGTTTAGCATCCGACCGATGCATGCCATGATACCGGAACAACACACAAAAACTTACTGCTTTAATTTGGCATATAAGTCATATTCTTCTATCTTTGGCTTGCATATATGTATGTGTAAATAAACCATTTTTTCAGTCTGTACAGCGGCTTCGTTTCCGCTTTCTGGTTACTTGTTCTATGTCTGACTTCAATACCTATATGACCCGCTTTGACTACTCCGGGATAATTGATTTTATAAGGCAGAACGGTACATTGGTGAAATACCGTCGTGGCGAACCATTCTCTCTTACCGGAAGTTCATGTAAAACAATGGGATATATACGCAAAGGAGCGTTTATTTACTCCGCACATGATTCCCGGGGAGAACGACATGTAGTGGGTTATGCCTTCGAAAATTCGTTCGTGGGCGATTATGGCGCATTCAGGCTGAAAGAAATTTCCGGCGTAGATATCGTCGCCCTGTGTGAAAGTGAAGTCTATTTGATTACTTATGAAACGTTAGAGCGACTTATCACTGAAAACAGCAGTTATTTTCTCCATATAACCGAATTGTTGTATTCCGAAACATATCAACGTTTTGTCGATACCTATACCCGTACTCCGGAAGAACGCTATATCAAAATTCTGCAATGCAATCCCCATATTTTTGAGCGAACCACCGCCAAAGATCTGGCATCGTACCTTCAAATCACGCCCGAAACCCTGAGTCGTATCCGCCGGAAACTGAAAAAAAGTAATAAAAACCTGTTTTAACATCGTGCCTTGATTTAAATCAACATTTATAAAAAACAGAAGATTTATCTTTGTTTTAGATTACTGACTTATTAACTTGTGACAGGCAACTTGTCTGATATCACAGTCCATGTGCCCAATTTAATTGTAACTTAAAATGAAGACAAAAACACTTTTGTTTATTGGAATTATTGCTGCATGTCTTGTAGTATCTACAGGTTGTGGCAGCACAAAGGGTTATCACGGAGCAAAGCCGGGTTCGGGCGAAGTGGCCCGCATACAGCAGGGAGACCACAAACTGCGGATTAAAGGGAAAAAAACGTCGGAATCGGCATTACTCATTAAAGTTGATACAGTTTCGGTGGGTAGTTATATGAAAGGTTACCCCAAACATACGGATGTATTGCCCGGTGAAAAAACGGTGGAAATCCGTCATTTTCAGCAATGGAAAGACAAAGCAGCCATGGCAGGCGCCATGTTCGGATTAATTGGCGCGTCAATTGCGGAATCAAACAATCCACACACGCATTACAAACTTATATTTTCTGTAGAAAAAAGCAAAGCATATACTATTATGCCCATAACCGATGAAGTTACCCAAGTACCGGAGTTTTTTGTAATAGAAACATCATCCAACGATACCATTCGCCCACAAGTGATACAAATAGAAAAAAAGAAATAAACACGTTAAAAAAACAACCATTTTATGAAACGAATTTATCTTATCGTATTAGCTGCTACCTTTATTAGCGCATCGGCCATTTTGTCTGCAAATGCACAGCAGGCAACACCCTATCAGGTGGAATATCAAACTCCGCAAAACTACAAGGATTTCCGTTTTTCCATTGGCGGTGGTTATGCTTTTCGATTGGGGAAAGTGCAAAAAACCGGCGACTCCAAAATCGATGACATGAATAAAAAATTACGTCACGGTTTCACTGTTGACGCCGATGCACAATACTTTTTCAAGGAAGGCTGGGGATTGGGCTTGAATGCAAACTATTGTTCGGCAAGCACCTCGGGCGATAACATCACCATTCCCGGATTAAACCAAAGCGTGAATTACAAGGAAACACAGAGTTTTCTTTACGTTGGACCATCGTTTGTGGGGCGCAACGAATCTGAAAAATTTTTGCTGGTGTCCAACTTCGGTATTGGTCCGCTTTTCGTTAACAGCGACATGAACCTGAGCGGAGTGAATATAAACGGCAGTAAAACAACTATTGGCATAAATGCCGGAGTAGCGGGTGAATATAAAGTAAACAGCAAAACGGGTGTCGGGCTTAAGTTATCGTATGTGATGGGTACAATCGACAACATGAACGTGGAAGGGCAGAATTATAAATCGGAGGAGAAAATCAGCGTATCCAACCTGATGGCTACACTGTTTATCAGCTTTAGATCGTGGTAATCCGGCGTTATAATCTGCTTTTTAATTATAAATCATGAATAAAAGAATCACTTCTTTAGTTCTCTTGTTATTGATGACAATATCTACTTTCGCACAATTTCGCACAGGAATAAAAGGCGGCGGGAATATCTCGAACATCAATATGAACATGAACGGTGTGGAACTGGAAATCTACAAGCCCCGCATGGGTGTGCATGCAGGATTTATGGCTGAATATATGTTTGGAGCCCACTTCGGGTTACAGACAGAATTGCTGTATGTATACAGCGGTGCAACCATTAACTCTGACAAATACACGCAAGGGTTGGAGGTCCCCGAAGGAGTTGAAATGGAGGGTTATGCAGATATGCACACATTCCAGCTGCCTTTGTATTTAAAAACAAAGTTCGTTGTATCTCCCGCGATCAAGCTGTATGTTATGGGTGGCGGGTTTGCCACGTTTACGCCAACAGCCGAACAACACGTGCGAACGTCTTATGAAGGAGAATCCATGAAAGTGAAATGGAGTTTGTTTGATTCCAAAATCCGCATTCTGGATGTAGAAGAGAATAACGTGTATATGCAACAGCGGTGGAACGCAGGTTTAGCGGCCGAAATGGGGGCCGAGGTGATGGACAGGCTAATGGTCGGTATTGGTTTCAGACATATATTGAACAATATGGCGGCATTCGGATATCTTGTTGGAGGCGGTTCCGTAAAACCCACCACGAAGATGTGGACGACAAATATCTCGGTGGGGTATTTTTTCTGATTTTTATCAACAAGGCGATTTCAAAACGATATCGCATGGTTTCATTCCGGGAGACGAGAGAATACCCCCCTACCCGATATTAGGGAAAACAAGATGAGGCGAGAAGTTGCCTGTTACAGATTCATCAATCGACTAAAAAAAGAAACTAAAGAAACAATTATACACGCTGGTTAAAACAGTTATTTGTAAATGATATAACTTCTAAAATATCAAACATATGGAAAGGAGTAATCACTCACTTTTAAAATTGATTTTTGTAAGTTGTTCATTATTCATATCAAGCATAGGTTTCACAGCATGTGAAAAAGAGAACTCCGATGAGCCTGAACTTCCCCGTCTTACCGGACGATTCTTCTATATGGACAACACCTACGAACTCGATCATGGAATCATATACAGAGATGCTGCCTATGCAGGAACACACGGTATTTACCTCTTTTCGGAAGACGGGCGCAACAAGGTGGATTTGTCCTTTATCGTACAGAGCTGGCCGACCGAAACGGGACCGCCTGTTGCAAGTGACCGGCTGTTGCCGGGATGGTATCAATTTATGGGCGAAACCGGGCAAACAGTTGGCAACAGGGTAAATGCGAAACTTAGTCTCGCTTATCGTTGTGATTTTTCTGAACGTTTCGAGGACTCGTATCCCCATTACGGGGTTGAAATTGAAGAAGAGGAAGATGGTAGCGGCTACCATCTTCGTATATTTACGCAAAATGAGCCGGGGAGCCCCCAAATCGACCGGGTTATATGCCGTGGACAATTCGCAGTATCCGTAAAACCAGGATAACAAGGCGCAACCTTCTATTATGAAAAAATGAAAACTTTATTAATGATTTGTTGTGTTGCATTTGTGACGGATGTAATCGGACAGACAGTTGTAGTAAATCCGGACGGGACTCACTCCGTAGTTCACGGCAATGTAATTGTAAATCCGGACGGGACCCACTCCACGGTTCATGGCAATGTCAACATAGACAGAGTAACGGAAAAGAATGTATACAACTCAGCGTCTTTGATAATTAATCAGATTTCCGAATATGTATATCAACATATTTCATTTCTTGATTATGGGGATCTGGAGAAAATTTCGTGTAATGGAATGATTGTTGCAAAGGACAATGAAGCCGTTATTTTTGATACGCCGACAGACAATGAAACTTCTCGCGAACTGATTGACTGGCTTACACAATCGTTGAAATGCAAAATTATAGCGGTTGTTCCAACGCATTATCATATAGACAACTTGGGAGGCCTGGAGGAATTTCACAGACAGGGCATTATTTCTTACGCCTACAACAAAACGATACAGATAGCGAAAGAAAATGGATCTACGATACCAAAACAGGGGTTTGATAAGTATTTGAACTTAAATATAGGTAACGAGGCGGTGCATATTGAATTTTGTGGAGAAGGCCATACCTGCGATAACATTATTGGTTATTTCCCTTTGGAAGATATTATGTTTGGCGGTTGTTTAATAAAAGAAGCAGGAGCAGGAAAGGGTAATCTCGCGGAAGCGAATGTCGAAGAGTGGTCGGAAACGGTAAGAAAAGTAAAGATGAAATATCCAAAAGTAAAAAAAGTTATAACCGGACACGGGAAATCCGGCGGAATTGAACTTTTGGATTACACAATCGAGCTATTTGAATGAAAGGGAAAAAATACCCCGTCTGGATGGCACGAGACAACAACTACTATGACCCACAGGCTTATTCTCTAGTTCAACATGATTAACTTCCTCTTGATGCCGACGGTATGCAGGCTGTCAGACACCATGGTGAAATTATCGGCCGACATGAAGACGATTTAGGTCACCACAGTGTCTCTCCCTCAGAAATAGATGCCTGCAGGATGGCGGATGGGGAAAGCAGGCCCTTTAACACAAGCAGATTTGGGTAATCAATCTCAAAATTGGAATTCTCACCTTTCACAGCGTGCCGTATACATTGCAAGACATTGCAGAATGCACTTTCCCCATGCATCGGTTTGAACACTCACTCTGAGCAGGGGCGTTTATCGAAGATTTACAATTTTTTCTATAGTTTTATCCATTTATGTTCTTTGTTGCTTTCAACAATTGCATCAATAACTCTCATATTATTAATAGAATCACTAAGGGAAAACTCAATTTTACCATCTTCAATGATGGTTCTTGAAAAGTAGTCGGCTTGTAGAGTATATTGATTCTCGGGATCAAATGTAACTTCTTCTGCACACCCTTTGGTGTAAATCCAAACATGAGTCATCTTATCGACTGGAGCATTTACAGGTATCTCCACTTCAATTCTACCATTTTCGCCTACAATATTTACCCGTTGATAAGGCATTAATTGCGTGGAACACGTAAATGTTGCTGTTGCACCGGTTGAAAAAACAAGAATCCCCGAGGTCAGCCTGTCTGTTTTCATCACAGGATCCATATCCATTACACCAATCACTTTTTCAGGCTCCGAGTTGAGTATGAATCTCGAAAAGGATATGCAATAACAACCAATATCCATCAATGCTCCACCACCCACTTCTGTCCTATTTCGAATATTGTTCGGGTCAATGTTGTAATATGAAAAAAACAGATTGACAGCGCTCACTTTTCCAATAGTACCGTTTTCAACAATTGACCTAACCTTATGCCACTGCGAATGAAAACGATACATGAACGCCTCCATTATTTTTAAATGAGGAAATTTATTAGAAGTGTCTAATAACTTTTGAGCGTCGGTTGAATTTAGTCCGATCGGCTTCTCGCATAAAACATGTTTTCCTGCTTCCAATGCTTTAATGGACCACTCCACATGTAAATGATTGGGAAGCGGTATGTATACCGCTTCAATATCCGGATCTTCTAAAAGTTTCTCGTAAGAATCATAAATCCTTTCTATGCCATGTTGAGCTGCAATTGTTGTTGCAAATTCTCTGTTTTCCGAGCCAATTCCCAATACACGGCTGCATTTACTTGCCTGAATAGCCGGTATCACTTTCTCTCTGCCAATTTTTGCAGTGCTTAATACTCCCCAATTAACGATACGTTTCATGTCATGTGATTATTTACAGTTCAGTTATTATTTTATATTTTGGCACCAAAGCTTTCATTATCGACCATCCGATCAGATAAGTAACAGCACAAAGACAAAACACGATAAAATATCCCGATTCAATTCCCTCAAATCCCAACAAACTCAAGCTACTGCTTTCACCATAATCAAACAATACTCCTGAACCTTTGTTCATGATGAAAGAAGCAATTCCGCCTGCCAATCCACCAATGCCCGTAATTGTTCCAATGGCATGTTTGGGAAACATATCGCCGATTGTAGAGAACAAATTTGCCGACCAGGATTGATGTGCAGCCAATGCCACACCAATGATGATCACCGGAATCCATACTGAAATATAACCCAATGGCTGGGCAAACAATACAATCAGTGGAATAAAAGCAAATATCAACATCGATTTCATTCTTCCTTCGTATGGATTCATTCGTTTCTTATCAACATAGTAAGTTGGCAACCAGCCACCTACCAATGACAACATGCTGATTGCATACATTACAAAGATTTGAGGAGCACTTTGTGTGGAGTCTAATCCATACACTGAACTTAAATAGGCGGGCGTCCAAAACAAGAAAAACCACCAGGCACCATCGGACATGAATTTTCCGGCTGCAAATGCCCAGGTTTGCTTGTGTCGAAAAGCCTGCCTGTATGTCACTTTCCTCTCGAGGGTTGATGCTGCTTTCAGCTCTTCAAATTCTTTTTCATCTTGCTGGATATAGGTCAGTTCAGCGGCATTGACCCATTTATTTTCTTCCGGCTTTTTGTATAAGAATACCCAAAATGCCATCCAGATAAATCCGGTTGCACCTATAATGATAAATGCCATCTCCCATCCGTATGCTTTGGCTAAAAACGGTATGGTAAGCGGTGCAATAAGCGGACCGATTGCTGCACCCGAATTAAAAATACTGGTGGCAAATCCACGGTCTTTTTTCGGAAAATATTCGGCAACGGCTTTAATAGAGGCCGGGAAATTACCCGCTTCGCCAATTGCCAGCACAAACCGGGCAATCACGAACAGATACACACTTACAGAAGCTATTAATGTGGTGTTTTTGACAACGGACAATGCCTCAACGGCGCCTCTGAAACTCTCGGGCCAAACTCCGGTAACAATCGCGGCGGTTGCAAGTCCGCAGAAAGCATGTAAACAAGCTCCAAGTGACCAGATTCCAATTGCCCACATAAACCCTTTTTTGGTTCCCATCCAGTCCATAAACCTTCCGGCAAACAACATCCCGACTGCATAAAAAATAGAAAATAATCCTGTTATAGTGCCATAATCATTATTTGTCCAATGAAATTCCGGCGCGATAAAATCTTTCCAGGTCAATGACAGGACCTGACGATCCATATAGTTGATGGTAAGTGCCATAAACAGCATACCTACTACACCCCATCTGTAATTTGTTGATTTTTCTTTTTGCATGAATTATATTTTACTCAAAAACAGTAACTTGCACTTCCACTCCCCTGTTTTCTGCTGAAAGATAGGCTGAATATATTGTCGCAATCACATCCGCAGCAAGTTTACTGTCACTTTCAATCGGCGTTCCATGAGCGGCTGTTTTATAAAATGCATCCATCTCGTGCTGATACCCATTGAACCAACCTTCATCGGGCGAAATATTGGACCATCCTTGTTTCGTGCCTGTTTTTTCAACCACATAGATATCGTTGAAATTTTCATCCACAGGATTGTATGTCTGCATGGCATTGTTCGGCGTGATATTGCAAATGGTACGGTGATTGTTTGCATGTACTTCCACATAGTTTTTCACTCCTCCATGCAGCAGCTCGCTTGCCACCACATCGGCCACTGTTCCGTCTTCAAAAACGATGTGTGTGACTGCATAATCTTCCACGTCGGTATAGGTATCGCGCAAATGGCCTTGATTTTCAAAATTTTCCATTCTTGTGATTGCGTGAACCCGGGCTGAAATTGTTTTCGGGCGAATAGGTTTTCCGAAACGCACTTTGCCTTCCACATGCTTAAAATAGATGGTAGCAGCCAACGGATGACTGCCTTTTCCCATCAGCGAACCTCCACCGGCAAGTCTCCATTTTCCATAATCAAGCGAATGAGAGCCCGAATGAGACTGTTGCGCCTGAATCCAAAGGATTTGAGATTTTGTTTTCTCGATGATTTCGCGTTCTTTCTGTACCGCAGGGGCATATATCCAGTTTTCAGCGTACATGATTTTACCCTGGCTGTTCTTCTCGGCATCGAGCATCCGCTTGATACTTTCCAAGGCATTTTCAAGTCCTTTTTGACGAGGAAAGGTATCTCCATTAAATTCTGGAGAGCCATCACCAAAATACCCGGTAAAAGGCTTTTCAATAATGACAAACTTATTTTGCTTCAACACTTCAATTGCAATTGGCTCGTGTGTAACCGGAGGTGTGCAAACGTGAAGAACATCCGAAGCCGCAATTAACTCTTCCAATGTTTTGAATGTTTGCAGTCCTCTTTCATCCGCAAATTTTTGTGCATTTTCTGCATTTCTTGAAAAAACACCCGCAATTTCCACTTTTGTACTGAAGACACGTTGTAAAGCATCGAAATGAAATCGCGCAGCAAAACCCGAACCGATAATCCCGGCTCTTAAAACCTTTTTATCCATAAATAGTTAAAATATAATCCTTTATAAACTTCAACAAGTCAGACAAAATGTTGACAACAAAGACAACAGTTCTGTAAAGCCTCAGATAAGGCTTTTCAAATATCAATCACCACAATTTTACAATGCTGTAGCAATATGGAGCCACAGGGTGATCTTACTTATACTCGTTGGCAATAGCTGTTTCTAATTCTTTTAAAAGTGCAGGAACCATTTTCTCGGGTTCTGTCGGACGCATCGGAAAATCAGGTTGCGGTTGTCCTTTCATCACTTTGTCGCCCAATGTTTCAATAGGCAGATAACCTCTGTAGCCACTGTTATTCACAATTCTCAATAATCGCGGCATATCAATGCGAATGCGACTCAACACACCAAACGGACTCTCTTTTACTTGAAAATTAACCGCATAAGGCATGATTTTTTCAATGTCCACATAAGGGTCATCGGTTATGAAATAGCCTGTATCGACTATCACGCCGAACCAATCGGAGTTGACCATTTTCACTATTTCGATTGTTTCATCCGCTGTTTTTAAAAAGTCCCCGTGATTTTGTACACCCACAAGTACTCCATGCTGTTCACCATACTCCGCACATTCCCTCAAGCTTTCAGACATATATTTTGCTATGTCGTCCCAACGGTTCTCATATCCAGCAGGAATGGGCCCTGCAAATACACGAATGACCGGAGCTCCTAACTTTGAGGCAACTTCAATCCATTCTTTTACGTGTTTCACATCGGCTGCCCGTTTGGCAGGGTCGGGATTTGCAAAGTCATTCCTGACACCGGTTCCACTGATGTCAATTCCTTTCTTGAAAGCATATTTTTTCAAGTTATAGATAAATTCATCACCCGGAACAGCCGGGTAGCCCGGAAAATAGTATCCCGTGAGGTCCACGGCATCAAATCCATTGTCTGCACAATAATCAATCAGCTGAAAAAGGGTCATTCTCCCACTATTCAAGTCTTTAGCAAAAGAGAAAGCGTTCAGACTTGTTTTAACGGCCGACTTTGTTTTTTTCTTTGTCAGATCTTGTTCCGATTTATGAAGTGCCGGATAGTTTTTGGATAAATCCTGAATTTTAATATTTTTCCATGAAACCTGCATTGGCTTTGGGTCTTTTACGGCATGAACCTGCAGTCCGATAAAACCCGATTTAGTCATATCGTCAAATAGTGCGGAAGCCAACACCCCATTCACCCATGTGTAGATGCGATAACCAGTCGCCTCCAAGCGAATGTGGTTCCACTCTCCGGGTTTGAAGGCTTTTCGGGCAGCTTCGTTTTGAGTCAGATCATTCAGCCAGCCACGACGCTTTTCATCATAAATACCCCCTGTCCAACTCCTAGGTTCCGTTCCCGATGGGACAACATCACCATTTGACCGATAGTTAAACGGTTCTTTGGAGTAGAGTTCTTTTTGTATTGGGTCAATTTCTACTTGATAACCATGTACGATTCCATCTTTGTAGTTTTTATCGACATTGCTCCTGAATTGAATTCCGGAATTCAACCCTTCATCCACTTTAAAATCCAACTCTAAAATAAAGTCGCCGTAATGTTTTTTTGTAACTAAAAAGCTGTTTGGTGAGTTAAGAACAGTAGTGCCAACGATGGCCCCGTCTTTCACTTCATACTTTGCGCTACCTTGAATCTGCTCCCACCCGTTCAATGTTTTCCCATCGAAGAGGTTTTCCCACGGAATATTATCTTGAGAATAGCTGAAATTGACACAGCCTAATGCCGTTACAATAGCGAGAAATAAACTTTTTCTGATATTCATGCGAGATATTTTTAATTTTTTATTATTCTCCAAAAGCGGCTTTCTGAGCAGCTTTAACTTTTTTGTAAAAAACAGGCACTGCCGTATAGGGATCATAACCCGACTTTTTTTCCACAGCGATGCTTTTTTCAGCAGATGTTTTGTTTGAGAATGCAGCTTGTGTCACTTTGTTTGCCGCTGCTTTCGCTGCTTTACCACCTTGATTTTTTTTGCCTGAAGTTGTATTTGGAGTACCAGCTGCGGCAGCTGCTGCTTGTTCTGCTTGCTTTCTTGCTTTATTACCACCCAACTTTGACAATGTTTCAATCGGTAAATAACCTCTGTATCCGGTTCTTTTAATAATCTCCATGATACGCTCTAAATCAATCGGCACCACACTTGCAGCTCCAAATGCACTCTCTTTCAGCTGAAAATTAACCGCATAAGGCATCACTTTTTCAATATCCACATAGGGATCAGGGGTCAAAAAATAACCGGTGTCGACAATCACACCAAACCATTCGGAGTTTACCATTTGTACAAGTTTGATCGTTTCATCGGCAGTTTTCAAGAAATCCCCGTGATTCTGAACTCCAAGTAAAATACCTTTTTCCTTACCATAATCAGCACATTCTTTTATGCTTTCGGCCATGTATCCGGCCACCTCATCCCATTTATTTTCATAGCCTGATGGAACAGGACCTGCAAAAATACGCACAACGGGCGCTCCCAATTTTGCAGCCACATCTATCCACTCCTTCACGTGTTTGACGTCGGCAGCACGGTTGGCAGGATCAGGATCGGCAAAATTATTCCGAACCCCTGTACCTGTTATGATAATGCCTGAAGTATGTGCATACTTTTTCAGATTATAAATGAATTCATCACTGGGTAATTCAGGATAATTCGGAAAATAATAGCCGGTCAGATCAACACCGTCAAAACCTTGCACAGCACACCAGTCTATCAGTTCGAAAAGAGACATTTTCTCGCCACTCCGGTTTTTTGAGTAGTTCAATAGTGGTTTTGTGAATGAATAGGCATTCAACGCAATTTTCACATCAGCTTTACCGGGACGTTTGATGATTAAATTATCTTGTCCAAAAGAGTTTGATGCTCCAAACAGGAATACAGTTAAAAATAGTACGCTATAAAATAATTTCACTTTCATACGATTAAAATATTTTTTTTACATCAATATATATGAAACTCGCTTTAATTGCCCATCTCACCGTGAGTCAAGGTTTCCCAAATAATATGGTGATTTGTTCCCGTAGGACGATTGGTGGGGATTACTGCGCCAATTTTTGGTAAATTATTTCCCTTTCGGTTGTGGAAATGATTATAGGCAATCTCCCAGGTTGGATTCAGTGCAAATTCCAAATGTTCAGGCCAGGGCCTATTGTTGGGTTTCAGATATTGCCCTTGAAATTCCATTGCTGCCATGATTCTTTCTCCTTCTTCTCCATACAAGTCAACCCCTTGTATGTAGGCTGTTTCTGCCGCATTCACCATGGAGGCAAATGCCATCCAGGCATGGTGTGTATCGCGGGCTGTTTCTTGCAGAAGTCCATCGACAAATTCAGGGGTATATCCCTTGTTTCCCCATATAGCCATTCCGCATCCCGGTGGCTCAATCGGTGTAGGCCCATCCGATTTCAAATAAATATAGGCTGGCGTTCTTCCCCGCCACATCTTCACACCCAAGTCAAACACTTCCTTATCATCATTGAAAACGCCAATATTGATAAGAGCCTCACTCATAGCTAATTCCTTGTTCCCGTTTTCACAGTTACCATGTATGATAGAAGGTAAGTACTGTGTACGAAGCATGTTTTGAAATCTTGCGATGTCGGATTCTTTCCAGCCATCGTAGGTGTAACGGATAATTTCGGCAGCACGGGGCCAAACGGATCCGCACCAGGCAGCCTGAACAGGGCCATTGGCGTAATTGTGTCCGCCATTGAGGGTGTATGACCATTCGTTCATTATCCTGATGGCGTTCTCGGCATACGTTTTATTACGGGTAATCACCCAAAGCAATGCTTGAGAATAAGCAGCAATCACATCTGACTGTTCATCTTTACAACCGATATCCGGATTGGAATATGGACCACATGAAACAGTATCATACGCTGTAGGCATGTAATCCAGAGCGCCGTAGCGACTATCTTTCAATGCCATAAAAGCAGTTTTCTGGGGTTCAATACCATTATTAACACGGTTTCTTATTTCCTCCAACTGACCGGAATTAATTAAAATTCCGGGATGCACAAACTCTGATGCAGGAGCAGGTTTATCACTAAAAATATAAGTTGTATTGACACTTTTGTCCGCGTAGAATGGATTTAGTTCGCCTTCATAACTTGCATCGTATCTTTTGTTGCTGCTTCCTTTTTTCTTCCCGGACTTTTGATCTGCAGAGTTATTATTTACAGATGTTTTCTTTGAACCGTTTTTTAACGCTACATCAGCACCAACAGTAGTCCCTGCATTTTTTCTGCCGCCACCTTTTTTACCTCCGGCTTTATTGCCTCCTTTTTTGGTTGGGGACACCGTTTCCGAATCATCGTCCTGGCCGGATTTCGCTTCCACAGTTTGAAAGTTTTCGGTCCCTTTCAACGTTTTATCAATTACCCAGATATTTCTGAACTGATAAGCTGTTCCATGATCTTGCAAATAAACGGGTCCGACACCGGCTTCGCCTAATTTAGCCGTTGAGCCTTTTACAGAAACGATTTCAACATCATCATAAATGGTCACGCCGTTATGTACAAGTGTAATGCGGGCATTTTCTATTTTTTTTGTTCCGGTGGCATCGAACCGGGGGGCTCTGAAGTCAATATCAAATGTTTGCCATTGCATTGGTGGAAACGCCATATTGAAGGACGGGTATAAATCCTTCGGATCCGAGACATTTCCGAAACCAATCGGGGTTCCGCCGACTGTCCCATATGCATCTTTTATATTCAATTCATATCTTGACATTAAATATACGCCACCATTTGTAACGTCACCAAGCAATCTAAACTCAAGGTGCATTTCTAAATCGCCAAATTTTTGTTTGGTAATGATTGACCCGCTGTTTGGCACAACTTCAAGTATTCCTCCCGGCAAAATTTTCCAGTTGTCGGCGGGAGCCCCTCCCTCCAACCAGTCTTTTTCGGCTACCTTGGTCCACGCATCCATGTTTTTTCCGTTGAAGAGCACAATGGCATCTTTGGGAGCTTTCGCACCCATAGTTGGAGAAGTGCGCATAATGGGTTTCAAGGCAAAGGACTGATTTCCACTTTTCAGGCTCATATCTTTTTTACTGATTTTTCCACTCCAATTGCGGCCTGATATGGTCAGCTCAAACTCACTTGCTTTCACGCCGGCCAATTCGGCTATCGGTTTGCCGCGCGTTGTCAGGTCATCGACGATGTTGATTTTATATGCATTATTTTTGTCTTTGTATACTTGGGCAAAATAATTTCCACTCGTGGATTTCCAATCGCCACAGAATGCATCCAATCTATCAACGCCTTGCGAAAAAGCGAAAGATGAGATGAAAAGCAGTACAATTAAATTCAAATATTTCTTCATTTAATGGTCTTTTTTACTGATTAAAACCTGGATTTTGAGGCATTACAGAATTCAGATTGGCATCGATTACTGTTTGGGGAATGGCAAATAATGTGTCACGAAGCGTCATATTCTTATCTATCTTGTTAAATTCCTGTACCCTTCTGAAGAAGAATTTCTCCCCTCCCATTCTTAAAAGCGTATATCTGCGCTGTTCCTCCAGAAGCAGTTCCCGTGAACGTTCATCCAAAATATAATCCAGGAAGGAAGTCAGGTCTGTACCTAAATCGGATATTGTAACTAATTTTGCATTTGCGCGATCACGAAGCAAATTAATATCATCGGCTGCTCCTTGCAGATTGTTCAGTCGTCCTTTTGCTTCCGCACGTAGTAAAACAGTTTCTGCGAGACGCATAAAAACCTGATCTGAATGTGATTCGGTGGTGGTTGGAAAACCCGGGTCACAATATGCAAATTTCAAGCTGTAAGGCCAGTTGTTATCATTCGATGTATTGTCAGACAATAAATTAAAATTATACGCTCCACTTTGAAATTTGTCTCCAGGATTTGTTACCTTTTTTTTGGAAGTAGGTGTAGCCAGCCAAACTGTATCGCCAGCTTTCCAAAGTTGTTTTGTGGCAGGATTTTGGATTCCGGCAAAATCATCCAATGCTCCTACTGTAAAATATTTTCGAATGGCATATTCCGATCCTCTTTGATCCAATCTTTTATTTAAACTGTCGCTTGATGAATAATACAGTAACAAGCCTTTTTTGGTCAATGTCTGTCTGCTCCAGCCTCTTCCACCTCTTTCATCGGTGTACGTGAGAAATCCCTTTTTACCACAATACTGAACCTGATCATACCTGTTTGTGGTTTCATGACGCATCAGATTATCACTTCCTCCCACTACATTTTGTTCGTACTGCAGCACCCACAACGCTTCGGTATTTCCATCCGAAATATTGGTTTTTGACGGATGAAACATATCCATAAAGGCAGCACCCGGTTTGTCAGAATTAGCTCCATACCGTGAAGTTATCAACTTATATGGACCCTTATTAATGCATTCATTAGTCCAGTATAATGCGGAGTCTGGCTTTCCGACAGCCAGGTAGGTTTCTGCCAAATAAGTTTGAACTGCACCGCGTGAGATATGTCCGGCCTTTTCGGGAATCCAGGGTAGATTTTCTGATGCATACTTTAAATCATTGATCATCAACTTCCGAATAACCGACACTTTCTCGCGAACGAGATCTGTTTGAATATTTTCGCCCGACACTTCTTCTGTCATTAACGGTACATCGCCCCATAAATAGGTTAGATGACGGTAAGCCCATGCGCGGATAGCCCGTGCCTCTGCTACAATTTTTTCTTTGTTGTTTTCGCCTACTCCCCAATCCACATCCGGATTTTCTGCACGCGAAATAATTTGGTTGGAAGCACTGACCGCCTTATAAAGCCATAAGAATATTTTGTCCAGGTTGGGATCGGTTGAGGTGCTTTTAGTCCAGTCACCCAAAAGCGTAGTCAATCCTCCCGAAGTTCCGGTAGCTACATTATCCGTTCCTGCTAAATAAATTTGAGAACAAAGGTCAATTTTTCCAAAACCTCCGGTATAATTTATTCCGCTTCTTTCTTGCTGAACCAATGAATAAAGTCCATTAATTCCTGCATTAAAACCGTCTACGTTGGTGTAAAGCACATCCGCAGTAATAAAATGTGGAGGTTTTTCTACCAGCATATCATCTGAGCAACTACCCAAAAAGCCAATTAACAGGAAAATTGCTAACACTGTTGTTATTTTTATCTTTTTCATACGATTATTTCATTTATTACATTATGGTGTATGGAACTCACGATAATCATCATCTTGGGTGTAATGATGTTCATGTTCGTTTCATTTTATATTCTGTTTAAGTAGTTTTTTTAGAATGATAAATTCAAACCAAGAATGTATTCCCGTTGCAATGGAATAGCTCTTTGATTGTCAAGTTCCGGATCCAGTGCCCCCCACTTGGTAAAAGTAAATAAATTCTTACCGGTAAAGTACACTTTAGCATTCTCCAGTCTAATAACATTCAAGGCTTTACGTGGAATTGAATAAGCCAACGTCACCTCTTTTACCCTTACAAAGTCAGCATTTTCATAGACACTCGGATAATTTCCTTTGCCAAGGTATTTATTTGCCTGACTTGCATTAGACCAGTAGTCATTGGTCGGATTGTCGACTGTCCAATAATTCTGCTTAATCAAATAAGTCCTGTCTTTATAAGGATTGGCTTTTAATACTCCTGTTTTTCCATACATGAAAAATGACAAGCTAAAATCATTGTATTTGAAGTTATTTGTCAGTCCCCATGTGAAACTTGGCTCAGGGGAACCTATCAGCTGACGGTCGGCCGGTCCGTAAACACCATCCTTATTAAAGTCATCATAGCGTGCATAGCCCGGTTTCGCTCCGTACTGTTCCGCCAGGATTTCATCTGACTGTTGCCATACACCAATGAACTTATAGTCGTAATTTACCATTATCGGTTGCCCAATAAACCAGTTATTGGCGACATCATCTTTACCGTCTCCGTACAAATCCACTATTTTGGTGTGAATAGTGCTCATATTCAGATTTGTAGACCATGAAAAGTCTCTTGTTTGAATTAAATTGGCGTTCACCATAAATTCAACCCCTTCGTTGTTGGTTTTTCCGATGTTTTGAAAAATGTAATTCACGCCATGAACCGCAGAAATTGAACGTTTCAGGAGTAAGTCTTCCGTATTGTTGTTATAGACGTTTATTTCTCCTGTTATCCTTGAATTGAATAATCCAAAATCCAATCCGACATTAAATGCATACGTTGTTTCCCACCCCAACGTGGCTGTTCCAAGAGTGATCGGGATGTATCCCGGTTGAGGTACTCCCAAGCTATTATAGTCTCCGGCACCTAACTGAGACAGGGTTTGGTAAGGAACAATGGCCTGATTCCCGTTTTTCCCGTAAGATAAACGTAATTTCAGCGTGTTCACACTTTCTTTTGCATTCGAGAAAAATGATTCGTTTGCGATATTCCAGCCTATGGCAGCAGACGGAAAAACTCCATACTTCCTCTTCTCTCCGAATCCCGAATAACCATCGCGTCTCACTGTACCTGTAAACAAATAACGACTGTCATAACTATAGTTTAGGCGAAGCATTTGGGATATCAAATCGGTCTTACTATACTCATAATCCGGAGTGTACTTACTCGCCTGCGGGGCACCATACCAGGAGAGAAAATCATTTGAAAAACCGCTTGCGCTGATAATTGTGTTCTTGTTCTCTTTTTCTTCAAGACTGTATAATCCTGTCAGGAACAAGCTATGTCTTGCAAAATCACGTTTGTAGGAAAAAATATTTTCTAAAATATAGGAGTGGTCGGCTCCATTGTTTGTTCTGCTTTCTCCTTTTATATCATCGGCCAAATTGGTATTAAGACCGTGATACCAGTTCTTTTCAGTAGATGAATATTGTACACCCGTATTCAGCTGGTATGAGAATCCCTTTATAAAAGGAAGTTCAATATTAATATAATTATTGGCAGAGATGGCATATCTTCTGTTCAAATCATCGTATAATAAAGGTTCAAGCGGATTCAGTTTTCTTGGTTCGTCGGCTATCGGGTAAATGTTTATTGAACCATCCGGATTGAATGGAACCGCCAGGGGTGATTTATTGAAAACATCGATAAAGGAAGGAGTAGCTCCGCTATTATCGGTATAAGAAAGCATTACATTTGTACCCAACGTCAGCCAGTTGTTCATATCAGACTTCAGGTTAATTCTGGAAGTACCGCGCTGATATTTATCATTTAAGACAATACCGGTAGTCCCTAAATAGGAAAAACTTGTATTGTAAGTGATGCGGTCGTTTCCTCCGGACACCGAAAGGTTATGGCGTGTACTGTTTCCATTTTGAATGATGAGATCTCTCCAGGTCCACGACTTATAACTTCCGGAGTCGTAAACTTCTTGCTCTGAATCTGTCAAAGGAAGATTTTCTTCGTCTGAAACATCTGCGCCTTGCTTGAAATCCAGATATTCATCGCCATTCATTAAGTGTGGAAAATTTGCTACCGATTGAATGGAATAAAAAGCATCATAACGGATGGTAGGTTTCCCTTTCACACCCTTTACGGTTTGAATCAGGATTACTCCATTTGAAGCTCTTGAACCGTAAATAGCACTTGACGATGCATCCTTCAAGACTTCAATGGATTCAATGTCCTTCGGATTGATATCCGACAAGCTTCCATAAAAAGTAACTCCATCGAGTACAATCAGGGGGTCGTTGCTCGCGCTGATTGAGTTCCTGCCACGGATAAGCAGTACAGCGCCACTTTCCGGATTTGCTCCTGCTTGAGTAGGTGTGATGTTCAGGCCTGCAACAGCGCCCTGAAGATATTGAATAGCATCCGTTGCCACTCCATTGTTTATCCTGTCTTTCGAGACAGAGGCCACAGCACCCGTAATGTCACTTTTTTTCTGTGTGCCATAACCTACCACCACCACCTCATCCAATCCAATAAGCTGAGGATCAAGAGAAACATTCAACACCGTTTCGCCTTTCCATAATTTTTCCGTTGTTGTATAGCCAACATAGGAAAAAAGTAAAAATTCGTTGTCAGTTGACGGTAACGACAACCTGTAGTTACCATCTACATCCGTAACAACTCCCTGGCTAGTACCTTTTACAGCCACTGTAACACCAATTAAGGGTTCACCTGTAGTTGCATCAGTTACGGTTCCGGAAACGATTACTGTATCGGCAGCTTTCGAAGGTATCAGGAAAATAGTGAAAATAAAAAACACGAAAAGTGCTTTTTTACACAACAGCCCGTTTAAATAGGCAAGAGAATGTTTTTCGAAGCATTTAATAATTTTCATATTATTTGAGATTATATAAATAAATTATCACGACATCAAGCACTAAAGACAGTAATATCCAACACGATACACATACAGCAGGAATAGCACATTGTTGAAAGCCAGACTTTCTGATCTGAAAGTATTTACTCTGAAATCAGTATTTCTTTGTTCCTTCAACAGAACATCGAACAGCTTTCCGGATGATATGGTATCTCTTTTTTTACTCTTTTGCACAAATATTCCATCACACCTTCATGGAATAATTAAAAAACATTGTTTATAAATATCAAATTCAGTCCGTTAATACATGAATTCAAGGCCACCGGGAATAGATATACACATTAACACCCTATATATCAGGAACGTGTTGCTACACAATATTAGGACCGTGTTGCAACACAAAGATATGTGTTTTTTAAAGATAAGCTCCTGTTTTATGGTTAAATTTATATTATTATTTCTTAATGATTCACACTTTATCTATAAAATAATAAATAAAAAACACCTATCAAGCAATGATAGAGGTTATTATACAATTTTACCAATAAAATCCATACCGTGTTGCTACACATTAAAAATTTATATCTTTGTAATTAGAAATTTATTAATTTTCACGTCAATAAATATTGTATATGTCGAAAAGAATAACAATAAAAGATATTGCAAAGCTTGCAGGTGTATCAGTAGGCACGGTAGATCGCGTGCTTTATAACAGGGGGAGCGTATCGGAAGCAAGTCGGATTGCTATTGAAAAGGCCATTGAAAAGATGGAATATAAGCCGAATATTCACGTATCGGCACTCGCTTTAAGAAAAACTTACAAACTTTGTATTACCATTCCTCAATTTACGGAGGGCGAATACTGGGACGCCCTGGAAAGTGGAATAAAAAGGGCAATAGAAAAATATGAAGGGGTTGATATTAGTGTGAAATTTTTCTATTACAATCAATTTGACATATATGACTGTAGAAAAACCTTTGACGAAGTAAGCAAATATGATGCGGATGCGGTTATCATAGGTCCGACTTTCAGAGACGAAACAATTTATCTTATTAGCCAACTCGAATACTTGAAGATTCCATATGTTTTTGTAGATTCAGTGGTTGAGAACACATCTCCACTCGCGTTTTTCGTGGCAGATCCATATACTTGCGGTTATATAATGTCAAAATTAATAACAGGACTAACACCATCTAATTCTGAATTAGTCTTATTCCAGGCTGAGAGAATCGGTGATGAAAGTGCTAACACAACAATTCTCAGAAAACGAGGTTTTTTAGCATATCTAAAAGACAAAAAACTCACAAACAAACTGCACAGTGTAATGTATTCCGCACTGGATTTAAGCAGGAATGACGATCTTATTGGAGATTATTTTGAAAAGAACCCAAACATTCATGGTGCAATTGTCCTGAATTCAAGAGGGCATGTGATTGCTGATTATTTTGAAAAAAAGAATATAAATAACATCAAATTAGTCTGCATTGATATGACTGAAAAGAATATTCACGCGATTAAATCAGGATACATTGATTACTTGATTTGCCAAAGGCCCGAGGCTCAGGGGTATCTGGCAACAAAATCAATTATTGAATTTCTGGTTTACCGCTTATCCTTTAAAGTTGAAAATTATTTGCCACTTGATATTTTAGTCAACGAAACTGTTTGTTTATATGAAGAGTTTAACAATATTGATTATTTATGATACAGGCATATTGATATCCTAATTAAAATAGAAAAGAGTTTTTCAGTACTTTTGAAATATTACAATAGTTTCTCGCGCAAACGAACTTGAAAATTATAATCTTGTATCAGATAAACGCAACAGCATATGCCCCATGAAACTATCCTGTGTATCATATCTTTTCCTGTAGTCACAAAAAACCCGCTCCTCTGCCCGTCTTACCGGAACGGGATGAGGGAGCGGGTTTGTAATGATTAAAAAACTACCGGATGATCACTCATCCATCAGCACATGCATGATTTCACAGGCCGATTTGGTCACGGAGCTTCCCGGTCCAAAGATGGCTGCCACACCGGCACGGTAAAGAAAATCGTAATCCTGAGCAGGAATCACACCCCCGGCAATCACGACGATGTCGGGACGTCCGAGCCGATTCAGTTCTTCGATCACCTGCGGTACCAATGTCTTATGACCGGCAGCCAGCGAGGAAATACCCAACACATGCACATCGTTCTCTACTGCCTGGCGTGCAGCCTCGGCCGGCGTCTGGAACAAGGGTCCCATGTCCACGTCGAAACCACAATCGGCATAACCCGTAGCTACTACCTTTGCGCCGCGGTCGTGCCCGTCCTGACCCATCTTGGCGATCATTATCCTGGGTCTGCGCCCTTCCTTCAGGGCAAACTTATCGGTGAGTGCACGCGCTTCCTCGAGCGTTGCATCTGTTTTTGATTCTGATGAATACACGCCTGATATTGTTCTGATAATTGCATTATAACGTCCCACGATTTTTTCACATGCATCGGAGATCTCACCCAATGTGGCACGTACCCGTGCTGCTTCTACCGACAGGGCAAGGAGATTGCCTTCTTTGGTTTCCACACAGCGGGTGATGGCATCCAGCGCTTTTTGTACCGCTTCATTATCACGGGTTGCCCTCAGCTGGCTCAACCGTTCTACCTGCTGCTTGCGTACTTCGGTATTGTCGATATCCAGGATGTCGATGGGATCTTCCTGTTCCAGCCTGTAACGGTTTACACCGATGATTGCCTGCACACCGGAGTCGATACGTGCCTGTGTGCGTGCAGCAGCCTCCTCGATACGCATCTTGGGGATTCCGGTTTCAATGGCCTTGGCCATACCGCCCAACTTTTCGATCTCTTCAATGAGGGCCCATGCCTTATCTACCAGCTCCTGAGTAAGTGATTCCACATAATAGGAACCGGCCCAGGGATCCACTTGCCGGGTGATTTGAGTCTCTTCCTGGATGTAGATCTGGGTATTACGGGCAATACGTGCCGAGAAATCGGTCGGCAACGCAATGGCTTCATCCAGCGCGTTGGTGTGGAGCGACTGGGTATGGCCCAGTGCAGCAGCCATCGCCTCCACGCAGGTACGTCCCACGTTATTGAAGGGATCCTGCTCGGTGAGCGACCATCCCGATGTCTGTGAGTGGGTACGCAGTGCCATCGATTTGGGATTCTTGGCACCGAAGCCCTTCACAATCTTGGCCCACAGCAGGCGTGCAGCACGCATCTTGGCTATCTCCATGAAGTGATTCATGCCGATGGCCCAGAAGAAGGAGAGACGGGGTGCAAAAGCATCCACATCGATACCGGCATTGATGCCGGCACGCAGATACTCGATACCGTCGGCCAGCGTATAAGCCAGCTCAATGTCGGCTGTAGCCCCAGCCTCCTGCATATGATATCCGGAGATGGAGATTGAGTTGAACTTGGGCATCTTCTGTGAGGTGAACTCGAAGATGTCGGCGATGATCTTCATCGAGAACCCGGGAGGGTAAATGTAGGTGTTACGCACCATGAACTCCTTCAGAATATCGTTCTGGATGGTACCTGCCATCTCTTCCAGTTTGGCTCCCTGCTCCTGTGCAGCCACGATGTAGAATGCAAGGATGGGCAGTACGGCACCGTTCATGGTCATTGAGACCGACATCTTGTTCAGGGGAATACCATCGAAGAGAATCTTCATATCTTCCACCGAGCAGATAGATACACCCGCCTTACCTACGTCACCCACCACCCGGTCGTTATCGGCATCGTAACCGCGGTGCGTGGGCAGGTCGAAAGCCACTGAAAGGCCTTTCTGCCCCGACGCCAGGTTGCGGCGGTAGAAGGCATTTGATTCCTCTGCCGTGGAGAATCCGGCGTACTGACGGATGGTCCAGGGACGCATCACGTACATGGTGGAATAGGGTCCACGCAGATAGGGAGCGATGCCTGCAGCATAGTTCAGATGCTCCATGCCTTCGAGATCTTCCTTGGTGTAGACCGGTTTCACCGGAATCTGTTCCGGTGTGAGCCAATCGGCTTTGATCTCATTCTTTTCAACCCACTCCCCCACGTGAACGGCCGAAAAACCATCCGATTGAATATCTATTTCCTTAAAATCAGGTTTCATACGATTATTTTATTTTTTACACTATGGTGTATGAAATTGAGCGAAGCGAAATCGCCGACTTCCATTGAAAATGATAGCCGGAGGCAACCTTTCGCTTTTAATCATTAACTTGGGCGTTATGACTACTTGCTCGTTTCATATGTTTTTTTGTCATTGTTCAGCTTTCAGCTATTTGTTTTCTAATAAATTATTGTATTGATTCTTGAATCTCGAATCTTGCTTCTTGAATCCTGAATCTACAATAGCTTCTCATTAAACATTTGCAGTGTCTCCAGTACATTGCTTCGCACGTGGATGAAATGTTCGATACCCGCTGACTTCAGCTCATCCATGCATGCGGGAGCACCGGCCACTACAAACAGTTCCTTTCCTCCCTTTAAAAGGTTGAATGCTTCAGGCGCATAGGTGACATATTCGTCGTCGCTGGAGCAGAGTACCACCACATTGGCTCCCTTTTCACGAGCTGCCTGCACGCCTTCTTCCACGGTATTGAAGCCCAGATTGTCGATCAGCTCATAGCCTGCCGAAGCAAAGAAGTTACTCGAGAACTGAGAACGTGCCAGGCGCATGGCCAGGCTGCCAATGGTAAGCATAAACACCTTTGGTGTTTTTCCGCTTTGCTCTGTTGCCAGACGCAATGAATTGAAAGCATCGGCAAGACGTCCCGTGTTGAGTTTCTTCAGTGGCGTGGCGGCCTCGTTACTGCCGCAGCCGCAACCATGGGATTCCTTGTTTTCTATTTTTCCAGCCATAGTCTCCCTGAAGTTGGGATACTGGTTGGTACCGAGCAGGATCTCTCTGCGGTTTGCAGCAGCATTGGAGCGGGCATGGGCAGAAGCATTGACGGCATCCTGTACACTGCCTGCCTTCAAGGCAGCATAAAACCCCGTCTCCTCCGTTTCGAGGAAGAGCTTCCATGCCTGTTGTGCCAACGAAGCGGTAAGCGTTTCAATATAATAAGAACCCGCGGAAGGATCAGTAATTTTATCGAAATGAGCTTCTTCTTTCAGTAACAGTTGCTGGTTTGCTGCAATACGTTCCGCAAAGGCTGTGGGTGTTTCAAACGCTTCATCGAAGGAACGTACCGTCAACGAATCTACCATACCAATTATGGCCGACATTGCTTCAGTCTGTGTACGCAGAAGATTCACATATGGATCATACAACGATTGATTAAATTGGGAAGTGGTAGCATGAATATTCATCTTCGCAGCACAACGGCAGGTACCATCTGCAGCCTTGTTATCACATTGGTTTGGACAAGGAGGCTTGTATGCATCCACAATCTCGGCCCACAACCAGCGTGCAGCTCTGAACTTGGCAATCTCCATGAAATAGTTGGATCCCACACCAAACTCAAACTTTATTTTTTTTGCAGCCATAGCGGGTGGAAGCCCGTTATTTATTAGCTCAGACAATACCTGATTGCCGTAAGCCAGGCTGTAACCCAGTTCCTGAAAGCTATATGCACCGGCATCATTCATCCGGTTGCCAGTCACAGAGATGGCACGATACCGTGGCAGAGGGGCAGTAATCTGCACAATCTCCACGGCCTTCGCTACCCAGCCGGGTTCATCTATACCCTTTTTCAGTATCTTCCGGAATGGATCAAACTCTATGGAACCGAAGCATTCCATCACGTTCAGGTTACGGCTTATCACATAATCAACTACCAGTCGGGCCAAATCTACTGTACGTGAGATACAGGTACGGAAGTTCAGCTCCACCCTGTCGGGCGCAATCCCCTGAAGAAGTATTTCCATGTTTTCGGCCGAAAGTGCATTCTTCGGCAAATGAAATCCCAAAGAGGTTATTCCCCTTTCCAAAAGTGCCAATGCCTTTTTGTTGGCTTCGGCAAAATCCTGCACGTCGATTTCCTGACGCACGTACCATACATTTTCCTTTTTCGTACCCCGAATGTAGGGAAATTGTCCCGGCAAGTTCTCCAACGCGGGAAAGCCTTCCACGTCTTCTGCACGATAAAATGGATTCACATGAAACCCTTCATTTGTTTTCCACACCAGTTTTTTTTGAAAATCAGCCCCTTTCAGGTCTTTGGTAACGACTTCCATCCACTCTCCGGTGGTAACGGGAGGAAAATCTGCGAAAAGTTTTTCTCTCTGTTTACTCATACTTACTCTGTTATTATTTTGATGTTTTCTTCTTCGCCTTCGCTTTTTTAGGCGGTATAATATATCTATGTTGCCTCTTTCAAATCAATCAGCAGCTCTCCTATTTTTTCGATGACAGCCTGCACGTAACGCGCTCCCTTTTCGGCGGTCGATTTTTTTGGATTACCGATTCCAGTGTCCACGGAGATCTCGTCCCAGTTGCGTGGCATCCATCCAATTTTTTTATCTACAGCCTCTATCTGCGACGGTGAAACAGGACCGTCGCCCGCCCGCTCCATAGCGACCAGTTCAGGATGGTAATGAAGCATCGCTGATGTTTCCTGTTCACCGGCATGCTCGTCGGGTTTTTCTTCAAAATACGCATCTGTGGGAATAATCGAGTACCAGTCGGCCACCACAATACGAAAATCTGGAAAATCCATCGCCAGATCACGGATGTAAGGCTTGAAACTGTTTCCTCCATGCCCGTTGATGATGACCAGTTTCCGGAAGCCCTGCTCATGGAGTGATGCTACAATATCGGCGAGAATTGCTTTTTGGGTCTCACTTTGTGTGTGTACGCAGAAAGGTTTGTTCCACTGTCCCGCGTTCTGTGAACCAAACCATACAGGCGGCAACACCATGCAGGTAATACCCCGGTCATAGACCCTGTCTGCACAATCACAGGCAATCTCATATGAAAGGAAGCAATCGGTCAGATAGGGAAGATGACGGTTGTGCGGTTCAAAGGCTCCCCAGGGAAGGATGACCAGATCATATTTATGCTCCATTATCTCACCATAGTTGGTGAGCGGCCCACGAAGGAAGTTATTTTTTGACATATTATCTTTGAGTGAAATTTTACATCTGTATCAACCCTTTGCGGATACAATAGAAAGTAAGTCCCGACACGGTTTTGATACCTGTTTTGGCAATGATGTTTTTACGGTGTGTCAGCACCGTATTGTGACTGATATTCAGTTCGTCGGCAATCTCCTTATTGAGATACCCCTTTACGATAAGTCTGAGTATTTCCGTTTCCCTATTGGTCAGCTGAAGATCGGCATTCTCCTTTTGGTGTCCGTGTTCGCTGGAAATAGTATGTTGTAGTTGCCTTATGCCCAGAGAGTCCAGCTCGTTGAGCTTCGGCTGTAACACCTTATTACGGAGCCGGTTATGCGCAGCAAGGTCCTTTTCGAAAGAGTGCAGGGAGAAGATCACGGCATAACTCAGGTTCTGGTTGTGTTCAACCGAGAGATGCTTGATGAGGATACTCTTCAGATCATGCAGCAGGTCGTCGGGGAGGTCATCGGCATATTCTGCATGTTGCTGCAGATAATCGGTCATCCTCTCCTTAAACTTCAAAAATAAAACGCGGAGCATTCCCAGTTCTTTGTTATCCGTGCCTCCCGTTGCGATCAGTGCATTAAGATGAATCTCGATGTTGGGTACCAGCTCGTGAAGATAATTCTCCACGGTATGGCGAAAGTAATCGGCAATGGATTCGGCATCGAACAACATGAGTGTCGATTTCGGCAGGTAAGACTTGTCGAGACAAACATTGAGTACAGTGAGCACAAGGTTGGGATTGAGCTGGTATTCCGCACAGATTTCCAGTATGGTCTTATCCCCCACTCCTATTCTGATGCCGAAACGGTTCAGTACGGGAATCAGCTCATTGTGCTCCGCAAGCACATCGGCCATCACACTATGGGGATTGAGTAAAGACAATTATTCTGTTTTTTGGGATGGTTTTGTTTTTACCGCGAAGTGGCGATTGCGTTGCCGTTCCTTATAAAAATGTTTCAAAGTATCTATCGGATGCAGGAAAAACATACTTGGCCCCGCTGTACGCATAATCTCTTTAATTTTCATACGCATTTCCGGCTTGTAACAATGAATGGGACAGGATGCACAGGTAGGTTTTTCTTCTCCGAACGGACAACGTTCCAGACGCTGATGCGCATATGTCAACAGCGCGCTGCATTTATCGCATAGTTGTGTGCTTGAACCGTGTACCGACCGGCAGTAGATGCTGACCATTCTGGTGACAACTTTTTTTTCTTCTGCATTCATTCGCTCCACTTCTTTCGGATCGTAAAATTAACGATTTTCTTTATCCCTGCCAAATATGACATCCTGTTTCATATGAAGCAGTCACGACTGCATATTATGTTAATCCTTCTGCAGGCGTACGGTATTCATCTGCCTGAGAATACTTGCCTGTCTTTTTTTTATGTAGGCCGAAGGATTCCGGGAACTATAAACCAGTGGGTTGGGTAAGGTGGCAGCTATCAGCGCAGACTGGGATGCCGACAGTTTTTCCGCAGTGGTGTTGAAGTGAAGGCGGGCTACCGCTTCCGCTCCATAGATACCCTTGCCGGTCTCCATGCTGTTAAGATATACCTCCAATATCCGATCTTTGGACCATATTAACTCAATGAGTAGTGTAAAATAGACCTCCAACCCTTTTCTGAACCAGGAGGAATGTGGCCACAGGAAAAGGTTCTTGGCTGTTTGCTGGGAGATGGTGCTTGCTCCGCGGGCCCGCTTACGGGTCTTGTTTTCCTTCAGTGCTTTCTTGATTTCTACGCGGTCGAACCCGTTGTGCAGATAAAAACGCTGGTCTTCGGATGCAATTACGGCACGTTTCAGATGATTGGAAATATGACCGGAGGAGACCCAATCGTGATGAAACTGCGGCGATTTACCCTGAGCGAACGACTGTACCACACGGATACCCATAAGCGGTGTAAAATAAACCGGCACAAATCTGAACAGTAGTACTCCTCCAACGGAGAGTATCAAAAACCACATGATCAGTTTCGCTAAAAAACGCACAATTTTTTGCATCGGCTCATCTGTTTGAATACAAGCCGCAAAGATAGAAAAAATAATGCATTCACCTGTTTTTTCGCGACAACAAATAATTTCCTGAAACCGTTTTTTCGATGTAGTATCCCTCATTGAGTTCAATTTCCCAACCATCGCCACGGACTATTTCCTTCTGAATTTCGAGAGGTTCGGACACAATCACCCAACGCCAGTCCGATCGCAACAAAGCCCCTCCGCCATCAACGGTAAGTATGCCCCACTGATCGCTAATCTGTATGGTAAAATACACCATTCCCTCATCCTCGTCGAGAGGAATCACATTTTGGAAATCGAAAGAAATTTCAATGTCTCCCAGGCGGATCTCCAGATGCGGATTCTCTAAAAACTTCTGCCTGTACAGGTCGAGACGCGCGCTGTGAGATATCTCCCGGCTCTGTTCTTCGTCTACGATGGTCCTGCCGTTGTACTCATCTGCCACCTGTTTGACGTAGGTCTGCAGAATAATTCGCATCTCCATTCCGAATGCATCCGAAAAGAAGGCGGTAAGATCACTGTCGGAATCAATCTTCTTATTCCAGTTGTTATCTTTCTGATAAAGAAAAAAACCATATACGGGTATTGTTTCATAAGCAAAAGTGCGTACGTAGGAAGGTAACTCTTCAAAGGCGTTTATACGGTTAATAAGGTAATCACGCAATTGCCACTTATCGCGCCCGCTCATCATCTGACCGGTGTAGCTTGCCAGCCCCTCCAACAATTCAAGACTGTTTTCCGAGGCATCTGCACCTCTAAAGAGCAGATGTCTGTACCTCCTGAATATTAAAGCATTACGCAAGTGCTCTTCCGACCGGGAAAGACGGCTGGACAACAATGCCTCTCTGAGAGCGGCCATTTCAAGGCGCAGATAGATTCGACCTTCCCTGTCATCCAAATGAATATTTTCCTCCCGTTTGAGTTCAAACCCGAGTGAAGGTTGCGCAACGTGAAACAATTCATGCGTAATAAGATCTGTCCGGTCCTCTCTTTTGTCGGGCAGGGGTAGTTTTACCATTGCCCAATGAACACCGTTCCAGGATATTTCGGTATTGGCAATGGGGATATCTTTGGGTAATATGCCCTGATAGATACCGTTCAGGGAATGGAGTAATCCTGCTTTATCGGGCGCATTGGCGTATACCTGACGTGTTTGGGGATCTGCCAGCAGGAGGGGTCCGTAAAGATCTCTGTTCCATAAGCCGGCATGTTGCTGCGTGGCTTTTTTTGCTTCGCTGAAATACAAGGCAATACTGTCTGTGCGGGCCTGTGTGGTGTGCGCAGCGACCGTTTGGAAAATAAGGTTCATCAGCCATATTCCAATAAGGTACTTCATAACCCTGTTATTTCGATTACAATCAGTTTTTCCGTTTACAATAAAGGATATTCAATCCGGCAAAAGTTATTCCGTACACTCTCTATGAATCATCCTGATAGGAGGGCCTGGGGTCGTTGGTCAGGATCGCTTATCGATCTATTTGATACAAAATTAAACTATTTTCTTTCACCCATGTCAAATATACGGATATTTTTAAGGAACATAAATAATGAAAATATCTGAATGATAAAGGTATTGCAGGAAACGGAAACCCTCCCATGGGTCTCCACACCAAAATCCTGCAATTAAATTGGGTTCTAATTGATCGGACACGCACTGGTTGTGATAATTGGTGTGTGTCCACTTTATACAGATCAGCTCCGTTTACGGGATTTATCGATCCGTAAAAAAATAAAAAGAAGAATTGTAAAACCCCACAACGATGAACCGCCATAACTAAAGAATGGCAAAGGAATGCCAATTACGGGCATTATGCCGATCACCATCCCTATATTGACAATCAGATGAAAAATAAAGACACTCACCACTCCATAGCCATATACCCGTCCGAAGGTGGTAGTCTGCCGTTCGGCCAGGTTCAGCAGACGCAGGATAAAAACCATGTAGAGTATCATGATGATTGCAGAACCAATGAAACCGTGTTCTTCACCGATTGTGCAAAAAATGAAGTCGGTATCCTGCTCCGGAACATACTTTAATTTGGTCTGGGTACCGTTAAGAAAACCCTTACCGGTAAGACCTCCCGAGCCAATGGCGATTTTCGACTGTCCCACGTGATACCCTGCCCCGCTCAGATCCTGTTCCATGCCCAAGGTCACCTTGATGCGCATCTGCTGATGCGGTTGCAGCACATCATAGAATACATACTCCACCGATTCAAGGAAAACAAATGAACCAATCATAAACAGAAGAATATACAGATAATGCTTTTTGCGATTCCGGAAAAATAAAAAAAGAAGGTAGAGACCCGTCATCGAAAAGGCTGTGATCGCGGTGATTCCCCAATCTACGGGGACAGAAAAAAACGATATCACGTAAGTGCCCAGGAAAACAAGAACCAATAAAAGGAGTATGATTAAAACCTCCTTCCGTCGTTTTAAATAATTCCACACCATTGCGGCCGAAAAGATGACAATCAGGATAATGGCGATCAATTCTCCTTTCGAAAGAAATCCCATTTGTACGTCGGAAAATTTTATTCCCAAAACGAAGTACAACACAGATGCTACTCCCATGAAAAGCACTCCGCCCGGGAGTCCTTCCCTATACAATACCAGCAGGAGAGAGAGATAAACCAGCGCCGTCCCTGTTTCTTTCTGTGCAATTACAAGCAGTACGGGTAATAAAATAATACAGCTTACCAACAAGAGGTTATTGCGTATCATCAATCGAAATCCGTAGGTGTTGAACACCCGTGCCAGTGCCAGTGCAATGGTGAACTTCATAAACTCGGCCGGCTGCAACCTTACGGGACCAATGACCAGCCACGACCGTGAACCGTTTATTTCCTGCGCAACGAGAAGGGTAAGAAGCAATAGTCCAATTCCGGCAAGGTAAAAAATAAATGAATAAGTCTCATAGAAACCCACTTCTATTTTCAGCAATGCAAAAGCCAGGAGCAGGGAGGTACCGATCCATACAAGCTGCATGCCGGCCCTGCCCGAAAGGTCGAACAGGCTGGTAGCATTCTCCAGATCGAAGCTGGCAGCATAAATATTAAGCCATCCCAGGGTCACGAAAAGAAGGTAGAGACCAGTCGTTATCCAGTCCACTTTTCCCTTTTCCACAATCTCCCTGCTTCCCTGATAAACCATAACCATGCTATTTATTTTTGTACTTTAATTTAATTTGCAGGCATGTTTCGGGTATATGTGTAAGGCAGTATGACCCGGTTTATAATAGATGTCTCCAGCCATTTGTCGCTCTCGGGAATCTCTCCTGAGAAAAATTTCTGCATCATAAGCCGTGCAATAGGCACAGCGTTGGTAGCTCCAAAACGGCCATTTTCAACCACGACTGCAATTGCAATCTGTGGATTGTCTTTCGGTGCAAACCCCATAAAGATTGAATGGTCATCGCCATGGGGGTTTTCCGACGTACCTGTCTTTCCGCAGACATCTACAAGGGGAGCCAGGTTGATACCGCGACAAGTACCTATGGTGACTGCATCGGCCATGCCGGCGACAGTCACTTCATAATGCTCCCTGTTGATACCTGTTTCGTGTCGTGTAGTAAAGGCCGCATCGAGCGATGCTCCTTTTCGTTCACGAACCACATGCGGGGTATAGTAATATCCCCTGTTTGCGATGGTGGCTCCCAGATTGGCAATCTGTAGCGGTGTAGCCAGAATCTCTCCCTGGCCAATGGCAATGGAAATAATGTTGTGCGCAACCCAACGATCAGTCTTGAACACATTTGTATAAAACTTACTGTTGGGGATGAAGCCGCTTTTCTCGGAAGGAAGATCAACCCCAAGCGGATAACCAAACCCCATATTCACCATGTGATCGCGCCATACATCGAAGGCACCGGAGGTACTTGAATATTTGGTTCTGTTGCCCAGCATGCCGTTAAGTCCGTAACTAAAAAAAGAGTTACAGGATGTGGCGAGTGCATACTGTATTGCAAGCGGAGAAGCATGTCCGTGGCAGCCCGGACGGCCTCCCAACGGGGGATATCCGCCAAAACAGGAATATCTTGTTTCGGGCGTGATGATTCCTTCCTGCAGAAAGATGAGCCCCTGCGTGGGTTTAAAAGTCGACCCTGGTGGATAAGTACCTGCAATAGACCTGTTAAACAAAGCCTTGTACGGATTGGCCTCAAGTTGACGATAGTTTGTACCGAACGCTTTTCCGGTGAGGAGGGCAGGATCATACGTCGGCGCCGACACCATACAGAGTATTTCACCGGTAGCCGGCTCAATCATCACAATGCTGCCCACTTTATTTTGCATGAGCAATTCCCCGTATGCCTGTAAATCAATATCGATGCTCAATGTAAGATCTTTTCCCGATTTGGGCGCCTTGTCCTGTTTCCCGTCATCGTAACGTCCCTGCACCCTTCCGTGTGCATCCCTCAGCAATACTTCCACTCCCTTTTCACCCCGGAGATCTTCCTCGTGAGACAGCTCGATACCCGATTTTCCCACATAATCGCCCCTCACATAATAAGGATCGGCAACCATTTTATTTTTATCCACCTCGGCCACGTAACCGAGAATGAGCCCCATGTTGGGATAATTATACTGTCTTTCTGTTCTGTTCTGGATGTAGATACCCGGAAATTTGTAGAGCTTTTCCTGCAGCAGACCATACTCTTCCACATCGAGCTGCGACATGAACAGTTGCGGGGTATAGGTTGAATACCCGGGATTCTTCCGACGGTCTCTCATATCGGCATTCAAAGAGTGAAATCGATTCATGTCGATATTCAGTGTACCACAGAAATCGAGAGTGTCAAATTGTTTCATCTCTCTCACCACCATCATCACATCGTAGGTGGGCCGGTTATAAACAAGCAGGTTCCCTTTTCGGTCGTAAATGGCTCCCCGTGACGGATAAAGCGTTCGCCGCAAAAAAGCGTTGCTGTCGGCATAGTCCCGGTACTGGGGACTAAGAATTTGCAAATTAAACAGTTGAACCAGGTATACAAGGCCCGCGATTACCACTCCCGCAGCGATCACCTGTTTTCTTTTTGCCAGAGCGTTATACTTGTTCACCACGTTTTCTCTTAAAAATGAAGCTGTCCAATGCAAAAATCAGAAGGATCGAAATAACCGAGGAAGAGACTATGCGCAGCAGGGTAGCCGGCAGATTAAACAATGTGAATGACTCAATAAAAAAAAGCAGGGTGAGATGCAACGACACCATCAGAATGGTAAAACGAATAAATGGTCCCGTAGCAGTATAAATACCTGGAACGAAATCGTCATATTCATCCTTTTCGAAGAACAGATTCATGAATGGTTTTCTGCATGCCGCCACAATGGTCGTTGCCGCAGCATTCATTCCGGGAGTATTCAAAAAAATATCAATTGCCAAACCCAGAAGGAAACCTGAGATAATCACGTAAAGAAAGTTTCGGCCCATTGTCAGCTTCAGCAGAAAATAAAGATACAACACCGGTGTGGCAATACCGAAGAAGCTTATCCTGTTTAATAGCAATACCTGCAACAGGATGAGCAATATAAACAACACAATTTCGTAGAGATAACTGATTTTCATTGCTGTAAAGTCTCTTCAAGTGTTTGTTGTTCATCATACAGCCGGTCCTTTATCACCAGTACATCCTGAAGCGTATAAAAATTGGTTGCAAGATGCACGTTAAACGTGTTAAAATTGTCGTCGCCGGACTTACCCGTATCACTCACAAAGCCAATAATCAGATTCTTTGGAAAGATACGCGAGAAACTGGTCACCACCGTATCTCCCTCGTGAAACGCTTCATGCTTTGGCAGATCCTGCAATTGAGCCTGACGGATGTTACCCCCGTCCCATGATATGGAACCGTAGTTCTCGGAGTTCCTTAACCGGGCGCTTAACCGGAATTTGGGATTAATGACAGGAATCACGACTGAAAAATGGGGAGATACATTTGCGACCACACCCACCACACCCTGTTGTGAAATAACTCCCATATCAGGTTTAATACCGTGTGAAGATCCTTTGTTGAGAGTGATAAAATTATTCACACCCGAATAACTGAGGTTGACTACTCCTGCCGGAATAAAATCGAACTGAGGTGTGACTATAGAATCGGGTGCAAAAGCAGTCACCTCCACGGAATCGGGAGCAACAAGACTGTCCAGAAGCTCCTGAAAAACATGAAGTCTCCTCTCCAAAAGCGCGTTGCGTTCCAATAACTGCTCATTACTTTTTTTCAGCAGAAAAAATGATGCGATGTTATTGGTTGTCGAATAAAACCATCCCGACACGCTGTTTGCAGAAGTAAGATAAACACTCCGCTGGTATGAATTATGCGCGAAAACAAGATAAAAACTGAAAGCAACAAGCAATATTGCTACCAGCCAGTGACCGTTTCGGAAGATGAAGTTGAAAAGATTCCGCATGCAAGCCTGCCATTGTCTGTGATATTGTGATATAAGCCAATAGCTTAATGCTAAAAGCCGACAGCGATTTTACCGCATCAAAAAAGTAAATTTGTCAATATTCCTCAATGCAATACTGGTGCCTTTTGCCACCATGTGCAACGGATCATCCACCACCCTGAACGGAATACCAATTTTGTCGGTCAACCGCTTGTCCAGACCACGCAAAAGAGCGCCTCCACCAGTCAGGTAGATACCATTTCTAACAATATCAGCATACAGCTCCGGGGGAGTCTGTTCCAGTGCGCTTAATACAGCCGAATCGACTTTCGTTACCGATTTTTCGATGCAATGTGCCACTTCCTGATAAGAGACCGGTACATCCATCGGCAGGGAAGTCATCCTGTTGGGCCCGTGAACCACGAAATCTTCCGGTGGATTATCAAGTTCGGTCAGTACCGATCCGACCTTGATCTTAATTTGCTCTGCTGTACGGTCACCCACTTTGATATTGTGCTGACGGCCCATATAATCCTGAATATCTTCGGTAAAGTCGTCCCCTGCAATCTTGATCGATTTGTTTGATACAATTCCGCCCAGTGAAATCACGGCAATCTCCGTGGTACCACCGCCTATATCCACGATCATGTTTCCCTCGGGTGCTTCCACATCAAGGCCAATTCCCAGCGCGGCTGCCATGGGCTCAAAGATCATGTATACATCTCGTCCGCCGGCATGCTCGGCCGAGTCACGGACGGCCCTAATTTCCACCTCGGTACTTCCCGAAGGAATACAAACCACCACACGCAATGAGGGTGAAAACAATCCTCCTTTATTTTTATTGGCAGCCTTAATCATTCCGCGAATCATCTGTTCCGCAGCGTTGAAATCGGCAATCACCCCATCTCTCAATGGCCTAACCGTGCGTATATTTTCGTGCGTTTTTCCGTGCATCTGCCTTGCTTTCTCACCCAAAGCAATCATTTTCTCGGTCTTGCGATCCAAAGCCACAATGGAAGGTTCGTCCAGCAATATCTTCCCTGCATTGTTCACAATCACCGAGTTGGCAGTACCAAGGTCCATCGCCAGCTCCTGTGTAAATGAAAATAAGCCCATAATGTTTTAAATTTTAAGCAGTCAGCTCTCGGCTTTCAGCTTTTGGTGTTAATGTTTAAAATGCCTGACGCCCGTAATAACCATTGCAAGTCCATGCTGGTCGCAATAAGCGACCGACTCGGCATCGCGGATGGAACCTCCCGGTTGAATAACTGCCGTGATGCCTGCCTGGTGTGCTATTTCCACACAATCGGGAAAAGGGAAAAAAGCATCACTGGCCATGACTGCACCCTGCAGGTCAAAATGAAAGGCTCCCGCCTTTTCAATTGCCTGCTTAAGGGCATCTACACGCGATGTCTGTCCGGTTCCGCTGGCAATGAGTTGTTTGTTTCTAGCCAGGACAATGGCGTTCGACTTGGTGTGCTTAACCAGAATGTTGGCGAAAAGCAGGTCCTCTGTTTCCCGGTTATCGGGTGCTGTTTGTGTCACTATCTGCAATTGTTCGGCCGACTGTACGCTCTCGTTTTTATCCTGTACCAACACACCGTTCAATACAGAACGGTACTGCAGCGGTTGTCTGGTTTTCCCGGGCGATTTCAGCACCAAAATTATACGATTTTTCTTTTGAAACAAAATATCGAGTGCTTCTTTATCGTATGCAGGAGCAATGATAACTTCAAAAAATATTTCATGGATAGCCGCTGCAGCTTCCTTGTCCACCGGCCTGTTGGTCACCACAATACCCCCGAATGCCGAAGCCGGGTCGGCAGCCAGTGCTGCATCCCATGCTTCTTTCACGGTTGGGCGACATGCCATGCCACATGCGTTGTTATGCTTGAGTATGGCCAGCGCAGTCTCGTTGAAATCGGAAATCAGGGAGACCGCGGCATCAATATCTAGAAGATTGTTATAGGATATTTCCTTGCCAT